>OUMK01000019.1_pt1 | contig 4141 bp, 8 predicted proteins | sample 1691031 | NCBI WGS metagenome assembly OUMK01 (sample SAMEA3914864, study PRJEB12502) | metagenome | biome: forest; material: soil | place: USA | collected 2012-03-12 | depth 0.3 m | reverse complement strand
TTGGGAAAGAAGGTAGAAGATGCATTTGTGCGATTCCCTGTGACATTCGCTTGTCTGTGACATTCGCTTATCATGTACGTTAGCTCTCCTCTACCCTACAACAACTATCCTTAATTGCCACACAACAACCCTAGGAACCAACTACAATTACATCAGAAACAGCTGAATCAGACGCTTCTACAGCCTCCTGACAAGTGCGGGCGTTATGGCCAGGCTTGCCGCACACACCACAGCACCGAACCCTCGTACGACCCCCCCCTGCACCACCACTACCCGGCTGCGTTTCCTGCACTCCCTCCCCACCCACAGCCCCTGGGCCTAGTAGGTCCATTGCACCTTGTGGAGTAAGTGATCCTCCAAGCTGCACGCGTGTTCTTTTGGCTCTCCGGCGCTTGCTTAGTGCCTCGTTGGCCTTACGGAGCGAAGAGACTTCTGACCGAAGAAGAGCCACCTCGTGCATCACGGCCATCGTACCCTTGGTGAGCTGGTCCACAGCAGCTAACATTAAGGTTAGGGAGCTGTTTTAATGGCTGGCAATACGAGTCTTGATAAGCGTTGACTGCGAGTCGGCTTCTCGGGGGTTGTAGGGTGTCTGGAAGACCCAAGGTTGTACTGTACTAGGCTGTGAGGTCGGGGGTGTTGGTATACGAAGCTTGATATCCAACTTGGAAAGCACCCTCTCTGGATCGAATGGAACAAGGCCGGCTCCTGCGAAGCCGCCCTGGATATTCCTCTCGGTGATAGAGGCAAAGAAGGCCTCACGAAAGGTACAGAGGAACTCGAGCTTGCCGATATAGCTGATATGCATCCGCATCAAGTCCTCGACCTAGCGGCCGTATGCCTGTTTCAGCGGCCCAAAGCTGCCAACATCGAGTGGTGGAGGAGGTGTGAAGAATGCGGAGGCATGAAGAGCGTGATAATGTTGTTCTGCTGGCAATAGCGCTCGAATTCGGTCGAGTGGTGGCTCTCGTGGCCGTCGAGGATCAACAGCCGATATTTGCCTTTCGTACGAGGTGCCGTATGGAAGTCGAAGTGCTTGATCCAATCCAGGCCAACGGCATTAGTAGTCCAGCCATTGTCGGTGGTTGCGATACGCCAGTCGGCTGGGAGGTCGCACTCGGTGTACCAGTTGGCGAGGTGGTAGTCATTGAGAGAATCAGGCAAAGAATGAAGTGGGGACAGGACCTGCCATTGCAGGAGAAGGCTTTCATCCAAGACCATCCTGAGCTTGTCTCACACCTTTGAAATAGCCTAGAGATTGGGCAGGGACGATGTTGGGATACGAGGGTACAATGGAAATGGTAGTAAAGTGAGCAGCTTTGTGTACACGCATAGTAGATCATCCAGAAGACGGTGTAGTAGAAGACTTCCCCCTGAAATTTCACGATTTAGTCCCGCGCACGAGGAGCAACACAAGACCAACAGCTCGCTTTGGCGGGGTCCTTGCATCCTTCCCTATCAAACTCTGCAGACTCCGGATACGGACAGAGGATACGAGGCTGCGTTGTCCCGTCCAACACCGTAACGTTTACGGGCGTCTGCCCAGGCGCGGTGCCGTTCTCGACCCAGACTCGAAGCTGCTCGAAAAGGCTGCTTGGCTGGCTGCTTGATCGAGGAAAGCAATGGCCGAGACCGGGAACTTCGTAGTGACGGTAAAAGTTGTGAGCATCGGACAGCAGGGCGGATACCTCGTTATAATACTTTCGGGTAGCCCAGGGTGGAACGAGGTTATCCCACTGTACTATTTAGTTCTGGCCCGTGTTCACTAGAGAATGGAGCAACTTACCAGGCCGTGGAAGGTCACCATCTTCCCGCCAGCATCGCGGAAGCGAGAGAGGTCCGGGTCATCGGTATCCAAGGCCGAGCGGTAGATTTGCCGGCCAAAATGCACCACATCATCAAACTCGGCGTACGTCATCTTCGCAACGTTGAAAGTCGGGTCCCCTCTAGCGACAAACTTCTCTATCCAGGCCAAAGTTATATAGCCCGGGTTTCCGATACAAGTGCCGGAGCTGCAGTTCGTTGACGCAATGCCTGGTAGCTCCAGCATGCCGTCGCCCTCGTTGCTGATGAGCGTTCCTGGGGCAAGACCATACCAGGTCGGCGTCCCCTTGGCTGTGACGATGCCGTGCCAGGTGGCATTGACGACAACCGCCGCCGCAGTGCTGATTTTGATAGTTCTGTTACCAGCCTGGCGGCAGTTGGGCACCGACGTGCCAATAAGCTTGAAGGGGTTGAATGAGGCGAGGCAGGCATCGATGTCGGAGACAATGCCGTCGACAATACCGTCAAGCCCGTCGCACGCCGTGATGGCAGCGGCGGAGATGGCATCCATCTCGCATCCGTAAGGATAGACTTTCAACATATTCATAACTTGCTGGGGCCAGTACAGTCCCATTCCTGTTAGGCTCGAGTAGAGAATGGGTGCACCGGCGGAGATGCCGTCATATGCAGTAGGATACCGCTGGGCGAGCATGAGGCCTTGGCGGCCGCCCTGGGAACAGCCGTTCCAGTACGAATAATCGGGACCCTTGCCGTAGTAGCTCTTGATAAGAGCTTTGCTGATGACTGCCTACCACTCGTTAGTCAGGGCAGAGCATCACTACACCGGTCTTGCCATTTACTGACCTGGTCATTGAGCGACACAGACGCAAAATTGTTCAAGTTGTACCAGTTGACGCTTCCAGGGCTGTTCAACGCCCACTCAGATGGGTCCTGGGCACTCCCGAGCCCGGCGTCAGTGGTGGTAGTTGCATAGCCGTCGCCGAGCGCGCCCATCATAGTCGCGTAGGAGAGAGAGTAGCGGCCGGCCACCCACCCAACGCCGCCAGCGGCCTGGAGGCGGTGGTTCCAGGTTGGGTTCTCAATGGGGAGCCAGGTCTCGATGATGATATTATCATTCTGCCCCGGGTGCGTATAGGAAACGGTGACGTTGCAAAAGGTTGCATTCTGAACCACTATCGTGGGCTGGGTAAACCTTACTATGTCAGGTACATATGCGTTGAAATTGGTTATGAGCGTGGTGTTGATGGAGAGGACCTCGGCGCCAAATAGCCCGAGGCCACTAAACGTCGCAGGCACGCACGCCGCGGATAGGGTAGCAGACATGTTGGACGGTGGAATACAGGGCCTGTGGCGAAAGAAGAGACCGTGATGCTGTGGCCAGCACCTCTTTTAATAATGATGACCAGGCCAAACGCAACGCTTGGGCGTTTGCCGACGTATTCGTCGTATCAACACGTATTCGTCGTATCGGCAAGGCGGGCGTGGTTGCGTACGTCTAATTTTAGACAGATCGGGGCCAGCCAGCAACCGCTTAGCGGGCCGCTTTGCAGCCTAGAAGCGGGGCTGCCTGGAGTGCTCGGACCAGCTGGCCCACACAGCATGGGGTCTTGGCTGGAGGTGTCTGCCACCGCCTTGCAGCGTCCCCCGCCGTCAACACAGGCAGTTTATCGGATCTTAAGCGACGATTTCAACGAACCGTGTTTGTCCCGGCACTTGAGCAGCCAAACGCAATCTCCCGACCGTCTCCTGACAACTCTCCTGACAGCTCTCCCGACAACCATGACAAAAAGGATATGGGTGGTTTACCAACCAAGACGCCCTAGATCATAGACAGAACGGACACGACGATGGCGGAACTCCTCAGCCCGACCACTCCGCCCGACCGCTCCCGCTCAGCACAGAAAGCCTCCTCAGCGTCCTGTTCTTCACAATCCAGGCGTTAAGACTCAGCTACAATACAAGTCACTAGGCAAGTTAGAGCAGGATATATAGTATAAAGGGGCAGGCAACCTATAGAAAGAAACAGAAACCCTAGATCTGTTGCAAGAACAACCGCAGCAAACGTACTTGCCACAACAGGAAGAACGCTCGATCATCTTGTACTAAAGACCTCAGGATTAACAAAAAGAGCATAGCATAACTTCGTAGCCTAGTAAGTCGATGGCAGCAGCTAGGGCAGAGCGCTAGGCAACTTTCGAGGATTTCTTTTTAATCTAACCTAACATCGTGTCAGCACAACAGCGATGTAGAAGGAAGAAACTGTTGGAAAGTCCAACAGCCACGTATCCACAGTTACAGGGGTGACGAGCCCACCAAGACGTGTTCTGGGTGCGAGAGCTTTAAAGTGGTTGAATTG
>OUMK01000022.1_pt1 | contig 4673 bp, 1 predicted proteins | sample 1691031 | NCBI WGS metagenome assembly OUMK01 (sample SAMEA3914864, study PRJEB12502) | metagenome | biome: forest; material: soil | place: USA | collected 2012-03-12 | depth 0.3 m | reverse complement strand
TGGCCATTTTCTCTTCTTTTCTTTTCCTTCCTTAAGCTTAGTTATACTCGTAGAGTCGTCACCAGATAGTTGCAATATACTCCTGAGACCGTTACACAACATCAAGTATATTCTCTCTTGAGATCACCAAACAAGGCCCTGGTTTAGATGCCGAGTTTGGAATCAAAGGAGCACCTACAATACTGAAAATTCTTGACACCTTACAAGGCAAATGCGCTATACCAAACCAAAATATATTTTATTCGGATTTGTCTCGGTTTAGCTTTAGCGAAGACCTAACAAAGAGACCCGTTGGGCTTAGTGACTGGATGTAAGTTAAAGAAGAATGACGAATTAAGAAAAATATATTAACTAGAAAATTAGTGCTCAAAGCTTCTATCGACTTTACTTTTTTGGTTGGTACCTTGGACTACTCAGAAGCTTGATGCTCGGATACGCGATGCTTGCCACAGGAAGTAGTAGCGAGCGCGAAATGCGAATCCAGTGGAGCTGCTGCCGTATTGGTGAGAGAAGAGGACCTAGTTCAACATATAGTTCCTCCTCGGGAAGACTGATGTCCCAGCCCAAGTGACAAAGTGTTTGCACCTCTATCCTGGTGATCTCCCTAGCATTAAAACCATAACCCACTGCGCCATCGCTGCAGCACTCTGCCCATTCCTCGCTGGTGGGATTGGCATCATGCAGATATTTGTCTGCCAGAATCAGCACTGACAGAAACACAGAATGAGCGGAGCACCGCTCTAAGGGAGGCGTTTGCGACAGTTGTTTCTGGAGACGAGCGAGGTATACAACCGTACACATCAGCGTTCCCGTGTGGATTCGCGCAGCACGGGCAAGCCGAAAAATAAACCTGCTGAGGAGTGGCTGGCCGTCGCTCTCAGACGATGAAAGGAGATTCGGTGTTCCATTATCCACTGTCCGGTTGCACCAGCCGGTTTTGTAGGTAGCGGTTACAATGTGTTCCACCATTTCTTGGCGAATAGGTTGGGACGTAAGATACCAAAACGCAGTAGCGTTAAGGTCCATGACCCATCGGTCATTCATTATTTTGTGTTTTCTGGGGATTGTGAAGCTCAATGGTTGGAAAAATTTGACTTCGGAGGAGCAAGCCGATGTTCGTTGCCCTACTGCTTGCATATTTGAGGATCACCCGTCCTTTCAGGTTGAAGGAGAGGTTGCGCCTGTAGATATCTATGCATTGGCGCAGTACAGCACGCTCACGCTCAACCTCTTGCTGCGCTCTCTCCAAGGCGAAAGAGACCAATAATTACAGCTAACGCTGTTTCTGGCTCTGCACGGCAGGGGTGTTGTCCATAATGGCTCTTGTAGTCACACTAACCACACCCAAGCTCAGCATTGTCAAATCGGGCAGGTAGCCTCCACTCTCAGAACTGGCTCCTATCCTCTTACCATTTCGTAATCAAGCACATGCGTTGGGGCACGGAGGTCTGATTGGCCGAGCGGGGGGGGGGCGTTGCAATGGAGCCGTTGGCCAGGGGTGGCTCAGAGGCCGCCGCGCGACGCTCTCTGGGGGCTGAGGTTGGCCGAGGGTCGCCGAGGCCTCTGCAGGGCTCAGCCCGTTACACTCCGGGACGGGCATGCATGGGAGCTTTAGATCGGTCGCTACCATGAATACAGCGGGCCAATAGGGGAACCTGTAGCACAGCTGAGGGGTAGGGAAAAGGATCCCTGAGATCCGGCCTGGATCGACAGTCCTGCAAGATCTGGGTACAAAATACTTGGTCAGATAGCGACTATACTAGGTAGTTACTCGTTCTGAGGAGTTTCCCAGTAGTCAAGTCAGCATCTACTGGATTCCGTTGTTATGAACCTTCGGCTTCACCAAAGCATCGTTTGACAAGATATTGTGGACTGAACCCTTTCAGGAAGACCGTTGGTTGTCCTTACGTCCACCACAACCATGACAGCAAGGCAGGACAGCGCGACAGGAAATCGGTCTTTTTAGCTTGGATACACTCGCATACTACAATTTTTCGAGCGCCGGATCGGCTATCCTGCCATCGATTCCCGTCAATAGAGTGATAGCACGGACTAAGCGGACACCAGGCATGCGCCCTTACCGCTCAACTCGGACGACTCCAATCCCGAACAGGCGTCGTATGACCATCGAGACAGACCCGACGTAATTGCTTCAGCAAGTTTCTCGTCAGGTCCATCCTATTCCAGAGCCTTGTATATGTCCCAACACAGACCCTCGGTCGTATCATTATCTTTAGCTAACCAGAGAAACGGGGCAAACATATAATAGGTGCTTCAGATTACAAACGACATCTATTCAAACGTTTGGTATAAGAGATCTGCCATCTACACAATCCAAGAGTCTGCCGAGTTCTACCTTATGTCCCTTTTCCGGGGAGCCATTTTCTTCTCTTTCCTTTTCCTTTTCCAAGTATCACAGGGGACACTGAGAGGGAAAATTGGCCAACGCGTCGCGTTGGCTTTTGTCTGACCATACGGAGACAGTGAATGAAAAAGGGTACAGGTGCGTTCGGAATCGACTTCTGGTCTTCTGGATCTGGGTTTTCTTCTGCACACAGACCTTCTTGGCCTGGCGCTAACAGGGACATCAAGTGACTTGCTAGGTATAAATGGGCCAAAACCTCCCTTGTCATTGGTATATAACATCTCTAGAAATGGCTGCTTAGTAGTCGATTTGTCAGCGTGCCGGAAGTACCTGGCAGGTCACCCGATGTCCCGGTTAGCGCTAATACAAGAGGGTCTGTGCGCAGAAGAATATACCAAGACCGAAAAGACCGGAAGCCGATTTCGAACGCATCTGTAAGTGTGATAGTGCCGTGTGGCTAGATAGTATCTAGATCACCATCCCCCCTAGCAATCCTGGTGGTAGATCACTGAATGAATTACTGCATGATCCTGGTGATCCATTTTAACTCTGGTACGCCCCCAGGCCTGTCGGCTTAACTCGTGACATAGTGCTTGGCAGCTTGATTACTAGGAAAATCCCAGAACTACATACTTGCAATGAGAGCGGAGGTTCGAACGCAGCGGAACCATTTTCTGTTCTATAGGGCACCAGTCGTCCAACTGCACGCCTAACGGGGAGCTGCGGGTAGACTCGGGGTGCCGATGTTCTTGGCTGCTCGGAGTGCTGAGTTGATGAATTGGCTCTGTCCTGGAAAACATAATGACTAAGGCAGTAGGCAATTTTGTTAGAGATGACAACGTCGGACTATCCTTCCGGAGTGCCGGTAATTCGGACTGGCCAGCAGCACTGGGCCGACTGGTACGTGCGCATATCCTTTAATGCGCGATTTTGCATAACGTTATCATGTTTTGGTTTCGGTAGAGGATGTTGACCCGATTATTTACTGACTCATTGACAAGGCTCTGTCTGCTTGGAGCAAAAGCTGGGGGTTGGTGTTGCATGCTGACGCACGCGACATCGTTGCCTTACGGGTTTGCCTTACCCCTGGGCCGAGATTAGATGTTACTAATCTGCCTAGCCAACGAAGAACACCTGGGCGGATAGGCGAACAATGTGGTCACCTGCCTCGCGACTTGTGTTGATGTTTCCGCTTTTGTCGTGTCATAAGACCTATAAAATTGCTCGATGCCCCTAAGAACATGGTCGAGAAAAACGGCAGGAACCTACCCACCTTTGGCTATCTAGCTCATAAGTTCGACGACTTGACAACTTTGAGCTCTAGAGTTACAACGGGCGAGTTTCTCCCCAAGCGCTTATGCATTTCACCTTATCATCCTATCGATTTGCCTGTACGCTGCAGTGGCAAAGAGGCGCTAGGAAGAAGGGCGGCTCCACGACGAGGAGGCACCGCAGTCAGACACGGAAGGGGCGAGCCCGTTGCTCGGTAGCAACCTAGACTACGGCTATACCAATGGACATGCAGCCACCCTAGCGCCCGCTAGCAGCGGCAAACCCTCAGTAACCTTCTTCTATCGGACTGTCCTCCCGCGCGCACCAAAACCCCTGACAACGGGGTGGACGCCGTCGGGCCGGTTCCGGTACAAGATGCTGGCGGAGCTGTGCAGCGAGCTGCCCTTTGACGGGGCGGCGACGTAGGGGCTGACCATCTCCTACAACAACGCCTTCTTGGAGACGGTGTGGCACATCCCGCCGGGCGACGACGACGGCTTCGAGTCGCTGAAGCGGTACATCGACAGGGAAATCTAGTCGTTGTTTAGGCGCCAGCAGCAGAACGGAGACTCGCCGCGGCTAGTGTTCGATGTTCTCATTGAGAGAATGGATAAAGGGAAGGGGACGGTTGGGGATTTGGAGCTAGAGCTAGATTAGTGATTTCTTCTTCTCGACCTATAACATCGTCTGCGAGGTCTAAAGACCCTGATACTCTGCCTCTCTTATACACTACTCGTTTTCATCCATAACCGTATTTGCTGCATGCGAGGGTAACGCAATTGTGTCTTGGTTGGCTCGTTGCTTCGTGAAAACGACAGCGGAGATGGGCTGTCTGTTGTTGGTCTGTGCTTGTCTCGTGGCAGTTGTCTCGCCAACCACGTTCTTTAAGTCGAGGGTTAGGGTCTAATCTTCCCGTAATACTTCCGTCCGCAGATAATAACGTACATGATAAGCGAGCGGTGGGTATAAGCGAGCGGTGGGTTTCTTCGTGCATACGTCCTCTCTCTACCTACCATCATTTTTCCTCCCACAATCC
>OUMK01000014.1_pt1 | contig 5235 bp, 3 predicted proteins | sample 1691031 | NCBI WGS metagenome assembly OUMK01 (sample SAMEA3914864, study PRJEB12502) | metagenome | biome: forest; material: soil | place: USA | collected 2012-03-12 | depth 0.3 m | reverse complement strand
GTATATAACTGCCGCTTCTTCCTAATCCTAGAGGGCTATTTAACCTTGTGCCTAGGTCTTGCGGTAGATCCTTGAAGCAAACCATTTTTGTCAGGTTCTGTATAGGTAATCTATTGTCTGTGCCTCCTATCTAACTAGCTAGATACAGCTCCGGTTCAGGCTAGGGCTATAGGTGGCTACTGTTCCTCTAGTCGATGTCAGGATTGTAGTCTTTGTGCTATAGCATCCTAAGGACTATATCCTTGTTAATATGTCCTATATCGATAATGTTAAATATAACTGTTGCTATCTTTCCTTCGATTGTAACGTCGAGAGGTACTGTTTCCCTTTCAACTAGCTAGGTCCTAAATAGCCCTATAGCTATATATAGTCTTTTCTTAGGTATCTAGGAGACGTGTAGTTTGTTGAGAAACTTCTATAAGATAATGTTAATGTTGGATCCAGGGTCTACTAGCGCTAGGGCTTAGTAGGGCTTCCTTTCTGTTTTCTAGTAAACGTTGATCCAGAGTTGTCGATCTAGTTAGTCGTTAATATAAATAGCAGCAACTTCCTTGGCTGCTAGGAGCTAGTTCCAGCGGTTCGATTACTTCTTTTAGTTCTTCCTGCACTAGTATACCGCTTGTTGTTATAAGGGTGTTAGTGCTTGACAGGCCCCCTAAAGGGCCTAGAGTCGTTTCCTAACTCGGCGTTAAGGTCTAGAGAGGCGTCCCCCTCTAGCTTGTTTGTATTGTTAGTTGTCCCTCGGAGCTCCTGAAGCCGCTCGCGGACTTCCTTGCTCCCTGTAGGATCGGAGTTGCTCTGTCTTCTTCCTGGCCCTGGGTCCCTGACATCTGAGGTAGCGGCTAGCGCTTGTCCTTCGCTATAGAACGCCCTTGCCTTTCTGTTCAGATGCTAGACGCAGTTAGCGTCCTGACAGTGTTTAGCTAGCGACGTGACATTGCGTGTACACTAGTTAGGCTATACATTCTGTAGGCGAAAGCTTATTCTTCTGTCCTAGAGTTGCCTAACGTCCTATAAGAGGTCTAACAACCTATGCCTATAGTTAAAGACCTAACGGGATTGAGATATTGTCCTACAGGAGGTTAACATCGTGCTCTAGCCTAAAGTAATTGTCCCTGAGTTCCTCAGAGTTAACTATAGAGCACTTGACAACCTATATATGCTTGTTGATAATGTCTACTCTAGCAATTTTTTAGCTTATTTTTGCGTGCAGCTCCACTAAAATTTGTTAGAGTGGAGCTTTCGGTGATATGGAGCGTTCGCTGTTAAACCACGTTATAGCAACTTCCTTTAACCTAGAAGTCCCTTATACCTAGATTGCTTTAATCGTTCCTTGATCCTGCGATCGCTTCTTTCGTTAGTGCTTACAGTGATCGCAGCGCAACTACACAATCACCTTTCTAGCCCCTAATAGTCCCCTTTAGTTAGCCTGCACCCTTGTCCAAATGATTGGTTGGCAGTGCGCCTAGCGCCCTGCCTGCATACGCCCTAGGCTGCCTTATAGGCTAGTCTATAACACAATGCCCCTCCTTAAGCTCTTTCAACCCGAAAGATCTAGCCCAAGTTTCAAATACCGCTAATAGCCCACGCTTGTAAGTGCTACGTTCCTTCCCCTTTACACTGCTAAGATGCTAACAAGATGTTTGCCTATATAAAGAAAGCAAAACCTAAGGCTGCCCAGCTTCTCGCTTGCTGCATGCCAACCCCAGGTTGACTATGTTCCCCGGCGTGTCTGGGTGGTCGGCCCCGAGCCTGGTGTTGAAAGTCCCTGTCACCTGCAGGTTCAGCTTCTCGGCCTCCTCACGCCGGCCTCGGCCCCTGAGGATTGCGGCACTGACAAGCTGGCCGATCCAGATACGTGTCCACCACGGCGCACATCCTGGTCAACTTCCACGGCGGCGCCCTCCTGATGGGCGCGAACCCAGAGCCCTTCTTCCTCGCCGACTGGTCCGTCCCCCTTTAACCTCCCTTACCCTCACTCACCACCGTCCAACCCCCCTCCCAGAATTCGCGAACTCGCCTACACCAATGTCTTCAACGGGACCGCAGCCCCCTCCATCATCGGGACTGCGATGTCGACGACGACCGATGTCGTGCTGAAGGTTGGCCTGGTCTTGGCTGGCGGACGGCTGCAGAGATAGCTCAGCATGAGCCAGCTCAGGTGCGCTGCTGCCCCCACCGACCGGCGACCCCGGCATGTCTTCCCGGCCCCCCCGTGCCCGGGGCGGCGCGACCAAACCCCCCTCGTTCTGCTCCCCTCTGTCGTCTTGGACCGGAGGATGACGGCGTTCTGGGTCCCTTGTCTGATCGCCGTCGCTGCGGTTATCAGGATGCTGAGCGAGGCAGCGGCTATCGAACCACTGCTGTGTTTCAACCCCGAGGCTGGGGGCGGCGCTGCATGGACTGTGGAGCCGAAGGCGTGGCTCGGCATCTGCTAGCTCGAGTTCGCTGATGCCATCATCGTTCGGCACTGTGGGTGTGCTTGCCTGGCTCTCCTCCGCTTGTGGCGATATGGCAGGACATACTCCATTCTGCTCTTCTCTGTCCTCTGGAACAGGATGACGGTATTCTGGGTTGCTCGTCTGATCGCTGTCGCCACGATAGTTATGGAGCGGAAAGAGGCAGCGGCTATCGGACGTCTGCTGTAGCTCACCCCGATGACTGGAAGCGGCCCGGTGTGGATCCTGTGGCCGACAATGAGGGTCCAAGATAGACTGCGGCCAAGCACGGCGCCAAGCGGTGGTGTTGATCTTTTATCCGCGCTCTAATGAAGCCGACGCCCGAACATTGCTTGACTTCAGACAAGGCCCTGGAACATACGTGGATCCAGCCCTGCAAGCCCTCCAGCGTAAACCTCGCTCCGTCAAGAATGACCTATAGTGCGTGTGTTGGGGTTTTGGGTGCTGAAATTGGAAGCCCAGACCCGCCATTTCCGGAAGGCCTGATGACCCCCACACAAAGTACATTTTAGGTGGGGCGTTTCGGGAACCAAACCCCTCTGCACGCCTGACCAAACAAAGCCTCTTCGCAGGCGAATTCCGGCATTCAGGTTTCGCGACGAGATCCGCGCCCGCTAGACTGACGCGGAGATACGAGCTGTGTATGCAAATACGGGACGACCTTCACAGAGAAAACCAGAGGGCTCAGCTTGGATCCAGTTCAACGGCTCCCTCCGAGGAGAACTTCGCAGTCCAACCTCTGGCCAAGTACGCACTCTTGTCGCGGTACAACACCAAAACCACGCCGAGCGCCTCGGCCCTGCATTGTCGCACGAGACGAGCAATACACGTGCATCGTTGCGGCAATCAGCATGGTTGGTCCCCATGTTGGCCTTGGCCCGCTCTGCGGCGCCTGCGCTGAGACGATATTGGACGACGAAAAGGTCGTCGCTCGTAGGTACCAACTTCTCGCTACCTACCAGGCATATGAGGACCCCTTCTTCGTCCACTAACCCACAACCACAACGCGCCAGTCCGCGGGAACCCCGACTCGACCTCGTATCACAGCCACCGTCAGCCCTTCCCCTTCCCTCCGCTGCAACGCATCGTCTACTTGCCCGACGGCTCTCTGGTATGCCGCCATTCCGGCCGCTGCAACTTGTGTGCAGCTGGGCCCGAGTTCATGCCGGTCCACCGCGACTGCTTTGAGATCTATGGCAACCGGTGCACCGCGAACCGCACGGATGCCTTGCACCGCCTCTGGACTCTTGCTGCGTGGCGACGTCCCTGGCGACGTGCGTACCACATGCCCTTCCCAGCCCCGAGTGTGGACAAGGCCGTTTTGAGGGCCATGTCCCAATATTACCGCTGGCCTCTTCTGTCCCTTCTGCATACGCTGCCCACCGAGCTTCTCGACATGATTCGCGCGTATTCCCGGCATTCGCTGCTCTGGAGGTGCGCTGCCGTGCTCCAGTTGGCCGACCACGTTTCGGCCACAAACTCCAAGCCTCTCCATGTGCTGTCCCTTTGCGAGCTTGAGTCTTGGGAGCGTGGTGGGGAGCTTCGTGTCCTCTCCTCATCCCCGTCGCTCCCGATGCGGATCACACTCGACGCTGGTGGCGTGAGTAGAGTCGAACGGGTACCTGGAGAACCCACCTATTCGGGCGAGTGCCGCGATCGGTCTGCTTTTATCCTCCTTCCTGCCCAACTCGCCTCTGGAATCGAGGCAAACTTGAAGGTGCGCGTCACTTCCTGCCGTTCAACGCTCCCTACCCCGCGCACCAACCGACTGCTGATCCCTCCCAGGACGGCTGCATGCGTCTCACCTTTCCGCATGGGCAAATCCCTCTCAGTATTTGGAATACTCCGAACCCTCCAAGAGCGGACCATTGCAGCGCCTACCCAGCCGATGCGACTCGGTGCCGGGCTTTGCGTGCCGTTGAGATGGACGATATCAAAGGCATCACCTTTTTCTTCAAGTTCAGCTGTCTATGTGGCATCCACGTCCATCACTCGGAGGAATCCTGCGCCATGGATACCTGCGCCCGAGACTTCGGCGACCCGAAACAGAACACTCTCGTATGGATTTATCTACCCATATCCAAGCGCGATCGCGTCCTTGCCCTTGGCACCCGAGAAGCGGTCCAGACGGGGGAACAGTGCATTCTGGTCCGAACTAGCCTGGTGGGCGACATTGCCATTGGGAAGCACCTGAAGGGTAATGTTCGGGACCATCACCTGGGCGCGTCCGCACCTCTCACAATGCTTTATGGCGAGCCGATGCCGGGAGGACGAGTCTCCTTCTTTGGTGTACACTGCAGGCTGTCTGGGAACTCGGCTCCTCTTAGCCCATTCAGACTGCAAATCCCCCGCCCTTGTCCAGTGCTGGGTGATGACACCTACTTCTCGTGGGCTCCCTTGAGCAACGTCTCTTCGACCGTGGTCTTTACCGATGAGATCGGGGACTGCAAAGGCATCTTGTTTCGCTACCACAACGGGGGCGCCCGAACAGTTGGCCAATGCCGAGTCCAATTTGACCCGGCGGAAAGGGTTCTCCAGCCTACCCAAGTCTGTTTTCTGAACGACGAGCATCCTGATAGCCTCACTGGGATATCGAACTACTGTAGGGTGAAGTTCTGGCGAGCTCACCCGGCTGATGCCGCTGCAAACTTTGAGGAGGGATGGGAATCACGGCAGATGAAAGGGATCATCAAATTCTGGGTTTGCGCCACGGCATTTATGGAGAAATCATCGTATTTGGAGGTCGAAAACTAACTGAAGAAAGAGACATACATAT
>OUMK01000007.1_pt1 | contig 5723 bp, 4 predicted proteins | sample 1691031 | NCBI WGS metagenome assembly OUMK01 (sample SAMEA3914864, study PRJEB12502) | metagenome | biome: forest; material: soil | place: USA | collected 2012-03-12 | depth 0.3 m | reverse complement strand
TCGCCCATTCTCCTTCGTTCATACCTATCGAGTCTTCCGGACCGCCTCCCGCGCATTCGCAGTGGCGCGCCAGGATCCCGTTCCCTGTTCGTGCAAGCAGGGCAGAATGTTGACGCCGGTCGTTTAGGGCTATCGTTATAGATGCGAACCAACCGTGTCTGACCCTCGAGGCTTAGTGCTAGCTCGCCTGTGCCATCGGAGCCTGCTTTTTCGCTTCTCCCCCTAATCTCAGGATCCCCTTTCTCTTTTTTCTCATCGTTCTTCCTACTCCTAACATACTCTTTGGCTCTGGTTTACTATGACGGTACAACAACAGCCGCGCATCTCTAGGGCGGACTAGTACAGCATTAATACGCTTCTCTAGGACTACTTAGACACCACGATAGAGGAGGAGGGCAACAAGCAGCCCTTCATTGCTTCAGCCGCATAAGCAGAGCGCGATAGAGCATAGATTGCCTAGACTAAGTATGTCTTCCCCTCTTAGGCTTTCCTGACATAATACAAATCTTATACCGCACTGTCACAAGTGAAGTCAGCAAGGTCCGGGGACATAAAGCACAGGGCGCTCTACACTAACCATCAATGTGGATCGGATGTAGGATGGCCTATAGGAGGCCGACCAATAGGGGATAGAACGTCGTAGGATAGCGACGTTCCTAGAAACACTGCTAAGCAACTACGTTCTTAAGGAACAGTTGGAACGGTAGGCGTTCTAACCGACATAGGTACAAAAGGACTTTAGGACAAGGAAGTCCGCGTGTATATATAGCTAGTATCTGAGGAAACTTCAGAGGCCTCTTAGTAAAGTAATCAGATCAAGATTGGCACCTAAGATTGATCGTATAATCAAGACACTTTTTGTTGTAAACCTTTTGGCTTTACCGAATCCTTAGACCAGTTATCATACTTCTATTAGACCCTTGCAGAGTTGGGTCTCGCATAGATTCGTCACATATGTTAGGATGCACTTCGAGTGGGCAGATTGCTGCTAAAGGCCGGGTTGGCTACCAGTGGACGGTGGCCGGACGCCAGCTGTCAGCATCTTCATTAGTCAAAGAAAAGCGACAAAACTGCAATTCTTACTACGCCAGCTCTCGACATTATCTATTGGCTGAATAAAATTACAATCTTGTAGTGGAGAAGCGCCAATTGCAAGGTGCTAGTCAAGTTCTTTTCTACGACAGTCGTGCCCCTTCTCGGAGTTCTAGAGGCCATGTTCAATTTATACTCAATGCTGCGCCCTTGGAAGCTTCTCGTGCCTTCTTGACAGATCGTTATATTAATCAGCGTCTCACTTGCTTCTGTCACGGCCATGTAAGCTTAGTAGCTCGTCAGTAATGAAGGGAGTCATTCCCGACACAAAGACCAAAAGTCTCTCATTCGAACCTCTTCACGTTTCGCGAGCCTCGCAGGTTCTTCTGGCCCTTGCGGTGGCCCAGCGGCGCAGGAGCCCCACTGTGGGGCGCGGGCGGCGGCAACGTTCTTCGTCCAGGTCCCTCCGCCAGTCTCCTTCCCAGTACTGCCCGGCATGTTGTGCAGACAGTTCGGTCCCACCCCTGCGGCTGCCGCGAGGATCATCTCCTGATGCTTCCGCCAGAGAAGGGCGAGGAGGAACCGGGCACAGGCGACGAACCGGACCCCTGCATATGAGGCGTGGTTTTCCAAGCAGCAAGTGCACTGCTTCTCGTTGCTGATCGGCATCATGATGTTCGCCGTCCCCCGGACCCCTCCTGTGACAGCATAAGGATTGTTGGCGGCTCTGCGTTATTACTCTCCTGATCTTCAGGCGCTCGGGCTGGCAGCTTGACCTTGGTTTCTTCAGTTTTGAACATGGCTTAACATTAAGACGGCCCGAACAGATCTTCGTTGTTACCTAGTTGTTCTCGTGATGGTAGATGCCTCTCTGTGGTGGGAAACACCTAAAATGCGGGCAGAACTAGTGATGGTATTCTCTGGTTGCTCCTGGAGTGGAAGGTCGAAAAAAACCTAGGGCAGGTAGGCTGTCTGCAGAACGGAAGGCACGTGGTCACGTGGTCTCCGACGACACTCTCTAATCTTTAGGTACTTCACCTACTTAATCTACTTGTGATGGTGACTGGGTCTGTCCGTCCCTCGCTACAAACAGGGACGGCCGGTCAACTGTCACACTCCGGATCCCCAGGCAGGCTCTACAGCATTGACTGTGACATCGATTGCCAACTGCATAAAAGCTGTCAATTGTGAAGAAAGTGATCCTACACCGGCGAGTCGACACAAGGATCGTCTCCACATGACTCAAAACACAACCTGTTTAATCGTGAGCATTTCCATGCGTGAATGTAGACGGATGGAAGCAGCATCAGAGACTTAATGTGGGGGGCCCGGCATCGCTATGTGATGATCAATTTCTCTATGGCTGTTGTTCGGATGTGGAAAAGAAAACCTGCGGGGTGAAAGTGGCTGGCGACATAATGCTTTCTAAAGTTCTGAAGAACACACTGCTCATGAGAAGCCAACTACTCTAGGACTATGGACATTGTCTTCTGAAGGTCGAAAGAGGGCGTTGTACCGGTCAGGTGGGCTGCCCCGATACGCCGATAACTCCCTTTCTCCGGTAAGCCTACCGGCTCAACAATAATAAACACCTCATACACCTTGTCCGTCTCACCGTCTCGCCTTGTTGACAAAAGCAGGCATAGGTGCCTCGCCGACGTGGTCAAATCTTGTCGATCAAAGTAACCAAAACAACGATATCTGAGCACTCCGGCAGTGTTGGTCAGATTTTCTCCGAAAACTTGATAGTAGCCCTTTAGCGCGCCACTCGTCTCTTCCTCGGTTGGGCGCATATCAATCAGCATGGCAGGCGCTTCGACTCGAATGCAGGCTGATCTCAGCGGCGAGGTGTACGGTGTCCCGAGCCACTGTATATCCCAACTCAGCAACCGAACATGGGTTTTGGCATCGGTTTGTACCAGTCCTTTCCGGGGGCCATCAGGAAGAGGTCCGTTCAAGTGCTGGAAAGTTGCCGCACCAAGGCACGCCAACCATGTCCAAGAGGGCAACAGTGGATCACCCTGTGCCTTGGCGGGTCTCCGTACCCATAGGCGCGTCCATGCCATGTCGCGTGCTATGGTCCTCTTCCACAATCCTAGGACCGGCTCGTCGTTCAAGACTGATGCGAAGTGCTGGAGAATGCCGGCAATCGCGGGGATGCGGTCTTGCTCAAAGGTGAGTGACCTTCTGGAGTAAGCATCGACAACGTTCTCCCACGCTGCACGGAGGCGGACGGGGCTTAGAGTTGGGGCCTGCGGCTGCAGCATCCGGGGTATGCGCAGTGGGGCTCTACTATCTGTCTCCGTGTCGCAAAATGGTTCGAAGGACAAGCCATTCTCTACTTTATGACTGCCATGGCATTGCCAGTGCATTTCAGGCTGCAGGCAGGAGACAACCCGTGGGGAAAGCAATTGCTCTTGTAGCGACCAGCCCCGCGAGCTGAGGGGATTGTCGAAAGTAGGACGATCCCGGACGTCGCCATCATAGAAGCGTACGAAACGACCGGAGCCATGGTGTCGGAACAAGGCGTCTCGGTTGCTATGGCCTTCTGTCGTGAAGAGAGGAAAGCAGCCTGCGGAGCTGTCGGCAGAATGAGAGGCGGCAATCGTCAGTTGGCTGCCGCCGTAGATCCTATCCATTGTTGCTGCTTCGCGCCACCAATCCTCAATGTCATCTTGAATGATGCACAAGGCGTCAATCCAGATATATGGGATTCCCGCCGCGCGTGCTATCCTTATTGCTTCCGCAAATGTCGCAGGTATCAGCCGGGGCGGTATTTCCTGGGTGAACCGAGTGAGCGTCGTTGTCGTCGTACGTAGCGGCAATAGCCGGCCCCAGCAGTAGCTGAGAGCGGCATACTCCATGTTCTTGTTTCCGTTCGCCTTTTCCGTGCAGATCAACCTTGGCGGTAGCCCGTCGAGACCGACACTCACCAGGCGAGACGGGACGAAAGATTGAGGGCGACAGCTGGTATGACTGGGGTCATGAGAGCAGTTCTGAAACCACTCCCCGATCGTCAGAAGCTTTTCATCCCATGTCGTCTGGCGGCCTTGCCATGCAGACAGTTTGGGCATTGGTCCTATATAGGCGATAAACGTCGTCAGTCAATTCTCCGAGTGAATAGCCCGCCATTGTGTTCGGGGAGAACTCTAGTTGAAATAGTGGAGACATATGCGTTATAGATTCTCACCTTTTGAGCGGTAGATAGCGAGAGTGAACTTTGCGCTGATAGTCATAGGTGCCACAAGGCTTCTTACACCAACTTCATATTTTCCCCAAGAGACGTCCGGGCTGAATTGTCCGCTGTATTCCGCCAGTTCCACTTCAAAAGGCCGCTCCTCACACGATTCCCCTTCGGAAAGCAACAAAGAGGGCCCAGAGAATAACGAACACAAACAAACGCATAACGCGCAGTTCTCGCTTGAAGTGACCAGAGCTTCGTATGTGGAATGATGAGCGATTGTAGTCGAGTCACCTGCCACAGGCGCTTTCTCGACAAGGTCCACGCAGAACGGGCACAGATCCAGCTCGTCAACCCCCATGGTGGTGCGAGCAGGTTGTTGATGCCCGACTTTTCGAGAATGGTACCGTGGAAAATATGTCGGTTGCGAGATGGTTGGATATTTCTGTAAAACGCGAGTCGATGGAATCACGAGAGATAATCGCTTTGTATGCCCAGTGTGCACGTATTGACCGCCAATGGGCCCTCCATTCGCCGTCTGCACGGGCTGACAGGCAGGTATTGTGTGGTGGGAAACAGGCAAGCAGGCAGAACTGGTGATTGTATTCTGTCTGTGCGGTCGATGCTTGGTGGTGGAAGAAAAGGCAGTGATGGGCCGACTGGAAGACGACTCCATAGGAGCTGGAGGGGCAAATGAAACTTGTAGTCCAGACTCTGCCATCGGCAGGATCGTGTCACGTTGCACTGACCAGTCTGCGTCCGGCTTGGTGTCCCGCCCGGCCAACCACGGCTCGCTCGTTCGCGCCCACCACCCTGTTCCCTGCTTGTCCAGGCCGCTCAGCCACCGCTGGAACAGGGCCGCAAACGCGTTTGGTTGGCTCGGAAGAAGATTCGCGCGTTGGTGTCACAAAGGCGATGTTAGAAACACACCATGATAAAATTGGGAAATGGAGCTGGGAAACGGTAGAATGAGAAACTGCGTGAGACGAGGCCTACCGTTACAGGAACGTGTCCGAAGTCCTGCTGGGTCAGCAACTTGCCCCAAAAAAGTGAACTCCCCCAGAACAGAAACACGTTTTTGCCCTCCTAATAATAACGACAGCTTCTAGTCTTCGTTGTTGTTCAGAGGGTGCGGTTTTCTGTCCTCAGAAATACCAGTTCTAGACTCTTCTGAGCAGACAGGGAACTTTTATGGGCAAAATCACACGGCGACCTATTTCATCTGCCATGTCTCCCCGCCGCAGCGAAAATGAGGAATGCGAGCGCAGTGTCATTCCTCTTGGCTCACGGCATAGATGTGAACCAAAAACTGAGCCGACTTCATTACTTTACGACATTCGAGACGGCGATCATGGTTGCCGCGAGACAAGCAAACTGCGAGATTGCCGAGATTCTCCTGAGCCAGCAAAAGGTGGACTTGGACGGCTATCATCCTTTTGAATCGAGCGGAGTCTTGGTCAAGGCCGCCGTAAGTGGCAGACGACGCATCACGGAAATGCTGCTTGAGGCG
>OUMK01000024.1_pt1 | contig 6634 bp, 5 predicted proteins | sample 1691031 | NCBI WGS metagenome assembly OUMK01 (sample SAMEA3914864, study PRJEB12502) | metagenome | biome: forest; material: soil | place: USA | collected 2012-03-12 | depth 0.3 m | reverse complement strand
TCAGTTGGCCTGCGGCTGGTTCGTGTCAAGCCGGCCTGTGGCCATTGCGAATCGTATGGTGGCTCGCACGGCCACCATGTTAGGAGTCCAATCTTTCTTCACAACGCGGGAATCAGAGTGACCCATTCCAGTGCAGTATGATCTCAGCTTTCACCACCACTCTCTGAATTCCCACCAGAAAGTGCCAGAGACTCGAGGCGCTGAGCCACTTCCCCTGCAGAGATGCGAGTGTCAGGCTCCCAGGTAACCATGTCGAGAATCAGACGCTCAAATGCTTGCCGTTACGTCGGAGACAGGTGAGGGGCCTTGATCGAGCCGGTCTCGCATTGAGGTTCCCGATTGTCCCAGGCCATCACCCTTTTTGATGCGCTTTGTGACGAGTCGGGCTGACTGGTTGATGGGCGCCAGGTCTGAGATAACCTACGGCCGGTCTGTCGTCCAGCCAATAGAGTCCTCCCTCAGTCTACGCTCCAGGCAACCAATACGCAGAGTCGGTTGCCAAGTACCCCGCACAACAAACAGGATGCTTCATTCCACCGTCGTTCAGTCACCAGGCAATATCCGAGTCACTCTTGCCTGCTCTGATGCTAGTGCCCCCCAATCGAAGCTGACACATCGCTCTCAACTTGGACATTGTCCCAAAGCACTCTGTGACGACGGCGAGCTATGGAATTCACCTATGAGTCGACCCTCGGCAGCGAAGAGCTCCGACTATTGAGACCAATTTCCCTCACGCGCGAGGCTCTGCGCTTCAGCATCACCATCTTTCCGCGACACATCGCTCCGCTTTACACCGCCGTCTCATACTGTTGGGGCGACGAGGAAGCATCCGAGCTCATCTACTTGGACGACCGGCCTTTTCGGGTGAGACGGAACCTCTGGTCCTGTCTTTACTACCTGGGTTTGGACGCCGGCCGAAGCGGATACACACACCTTTGGGTCGACGCCATCTGCATCAATCAATCCAACCCTTCCGAACGCAATGCCCAGATCCGCCGGATGGACCAAACATACCTGAACGCAGCATGTGTCTCCGTGTGGCTGGGGTTGCCGACGGCTCCAGAATATATCAGGCGCGAGTGGCCGGAGCATCTGCCAGTTACAACCAGCGAAGCCCGCTCGTTTGACTGGTCCGATTCCTCAACTGATCTCTCGAATCGTCCGTATTGGTCCCGCTTCTGGGTCATCCAGGAGTTCTTGCTTGGCCAAAATGTTGTGCTGTGTTGCAGCAACAACCGGCTCGACTGGGGAATGTTCCGGACCATTCTCTGTTGGGAAATAGGCATTTCTGAGTTTGATCCTAACTACGGAACTACCGGGCGAGACACAAACCGCGTGATGCCTACGACACACAGCGCTCTACCACTTGTCATGCACCGGCATGCCGACAAGTTCCCCGAGTACCTGCAACCCCTTTACGACTTGGTCGTCAGACACCATCGGTCAGAATGCCGAGACCCCCGAGACAGGGTGTTCGCGTTGCTGGGGCTCGTAACACCCCAGGAACGGAGGTTGCTCGAGAGGTTCTTTCCTGACTATTCCATGCCGGCAGACCATGTGTGTATCATCGCTCTGGCCCACATGTTGCAGTCTCAGACGCCAAGCTCTCTGCCTGCAGCTGGGATCACGCCGGACTCTGAGGAACTCTTCTTGGGCCTTGGGGTCAAGACGAGGCCGGAGAGGCGAAAACTTCTTCGCCGGGCCGAGGAATTTGATTATCTTGGTGACTGGGCCTTTGGTCAAGCAACAGGGTACCTGGTTTGGTCCGCTGAGCTGGATGGACACCGTCACCACGAGCACGACGCGCACGAGCTCGAGACGGCTGATCGCTTCTCAACCTTGCCTGTGGCCAAGCTAAGCCTGGCTATGGTCGGTGCCTGTTCCTACTGTCAACTGCGGTCTTGGTAGCTAGACGTTAAATGAACCATGTCGATGGGCGCACCCTTTTCGCTATCATTCAAGAGTCACTTTCCCTCCGCTGCCAGCTTCATATCCTCTTCCCACTCCGTCTTCACCCGCTCTGCAAACTAGTTGACATGAATCTAATGAATACTACACTGTTTCTCGGGTTCTACCTCTGTGCTCTACCCACTCCACGCGGGCCGTTTTGAAGTACGTAAGCCATTGGCGAAACGCCCTACCTTCGCTGGAAAGACCCTTTTTCAACTGCTGTGATGCTGTGGTCTATTGAATAGCGATGTGGTTGTGTTTATCTGCTGCTAAAGCTGCCAATCCCGTAGCAAATTCCTACGCGAGCCTTGTAATCTCCCATTTTTTGGCCACTCCTTTGCCGACAATGGTAACGTTGTAGGCATATCCTTGCACCTTTGTGATGGTTGCGTAAGAACGGCCCGCATGGAATGGGTGGAGGAGAGAAGGAGAACCCTAGAAACACTGGGTATTCATGATGTAATCAGTTACTTGCAAACCTTCATTCTCCCAGATTCGTGTCAACCACTAGTTAACTTGAGTCCCACAAAGCAGACACTTGACACGCTCCGACCACGTCTTCTCCCCACCAACAACCCCTTCGCGTAAGTCTTTGAACTCCATCAGCGGCAGCCCCACATCCGCCGTCTTCAGCGTCGCCTCGAAGAGCCCCTCCCACGGCCGGATGCTCTCGCCGTTCGCCTTTGACCCCTTCTTCAGTGCCCTGCCCGAATTTAGCCCCGGCGTTGACTCGCCCTCGGTGGCTGGCTTGCTCGGTGTATCTGTGTTGGTGTACTTGCTCGTCGCCCGCGTCTCGGGCGGCCGCAAAGGGAGAGAATCTTCTGGCGCGGCTGAAGCAGCTTTGCCCTCGGCCGCCTGCTTAATATCGACACCGTCTTTCATACTGATATGAACCGCATCCGATGGCGCGGCCTTGGCTTCGGCGTTGATCGAGTGTTCCGCGGAACCGCTAGTGCCTGTTTCGGGGGGACTGAACAGGCGCTTGCCTTCGTCGTCACTGTCCACATTCTTGGTAATTACCGGGGGCAGGTGTGCTTTGTCGGCACCTAAGAACTTGTATATTGCCTTGAGCGCATCGTCAACGATGCATTGCTCATGCATCCACTTGTTGCACGATTCTGTGGTGCACTTGAGCAGCATGCTGTTAGGGTTCCTAAGGGTATTGCAACAATAGATAAGCTCGACTGATTAGGGGAATGTAAAATCAGTATGACAGCTTAGTAAGGGGAGCAAGGCAAGTGGTCAATTGCGTACTGAAAGCTCAAATGTCTTTACATCAAACGCCTGCCTCTAGTACAACGCGTGTTGTACTTCCTCGTCATTCTCCTCGTACTATTGCTTCACTTACGCTTGCGATGTAACGCTTACCACGTCGATAATATCCACTACGCTAATGTCATTATTGACCCAAATGCTAGCTACGCTATAGCCTAGGATTGCTTACTGTGATTAGAGGCGACCAATTCATTGATGCTATAGTACAGTTGCCGGCCCTAGATCGCCTTCTTGCCAGCGCACGTCCCTTGCAAGAGCTCATTAGGCCAGTATATCCAGCAGACACGCGCGTAAATATGGTGCTCGTCGCTCGCGCAGATCTCTAGGATACAGGCAACCCAGTCATCGCCCGACCTCTTCTTCCGCTACATCGGCCGGTTGCCAACCTTCTGCCGCTTGGTGCTGCTGTTATTCTCGACGTAGATGAAGCCCTCGCTAAAGTGCTTGACCCTATTAACTATGCGAAAGAGTGGACGAGGGTGTTAGTCTAGTGTATTCTAGAGCTAGTGCGCATAATAGAAGCGACTAAACTTATAGACAAAGCTATTATATCTTTTCAGGTTTGTCCATTCCTTTGCCAGATCAACTTGGTAGTAGAGATCCATTGTCTCGTATGTCTTGAACTTGCCGCAAGGCATAAAGGGCGATGCTTGCAAGTTGATTCTCTAGGTTATACTATCTTCCTCGCTGTTCTCGGTACGCCGGGGCTTCGTTTTTTGCTCCTTATCCTCAGGCTCGACGATCTTAATAGTGAAGGGGTGCTTAGCCTAGTTGTCCTCGGGCTCATCTCTAGGCCTCTTGCCCGCAGACGCCATAGTTGCGGAGTGTTGCGACTAGGTGCACCTTGATGGTTCGCTGGCCAGGACAGGAATGCGATGATTTTCTAGATCGCGAGCGTATAATGCAGACATATCAAGCTTCAATGACCGATGCTAGTGAACAGGCGTGTAGGAGCAGGCGGGACCACGTAAACAAATTCACCCGACGCCTTCCCAAAGTTCAAAAAGCAATCGCAATTTTAGAGGACCTTCCTTCGTGTCATTGCAAACTAGATAAGCAATGTGTGCGCCAAAGGGTGACGGTGATGCTATGGGGCATGTCAAGGGAAGGGGATCTCGACTGACAGCCAACCCGTTCGGCTATCAAAACCCTAACCCTAAGTACTTACGAGTCATGACACGCATGACGCTCACACTCCAAATGAGGTCGCCGTCATCAAGCTGAGGAACGGGTGGTGGGCGCCTTTCACCCCTACACACCCCGAGTGACAAAGTAACCCTTGTTCTACAAGTGGGAAGCTGTTTGTGGCTCTGCGACCTGTTTCTGGCTTGTAGAGGCAGGGATAATCCTTGTAGTAACTACGTAAGGCCCAACGACTTGCTCGCCAGAAGCTGCTCTTTGCGGCCAGATCCAGACCTTGATCCGGCAAGTACTGTAGCTCACCGCCACACGTTGAAATCCTACTCCGCCAGAGCCAGAAACGGCTTTCCAAAGCAGCAAGATAGGTTGAAAAGCCACAAACAGCTTCCTGCTTGCAGAACAAGGGCAGGGGTGGAAGGCTGGACGCGCCTACTACTGGTTTCAGGTCGTGACTCGATGTCCTCCCGGGCAGCAATACCAGTTTTCAAATAGGCATTTCCTAACTAGGATTTACTCTAGCGTGGTAAAGACTCTCCCTGCTGGATCATCGCTGCAGGCATTTGGATATTCTGACATTGCCAGTTTCGGAAATTTCGACAGATTTCCTATTAAGGTATCACGGGAGTGATGGAGTGGTCAACCCTGCGATGAGTATGTGATGTTTGTGGTTGCGCGAGGAAGGCAACCAAGAGGCCTGGAGCTGCAGAGGATATGCCCCTGCAGCGGGCTACAACCCTAACCCTACATACATGACCAAGTCACGGCCCTGCCCGTGACATAAGGAAAGAGAGAGAGTGTACACACACACACAATTTGTTACGCCCGGCGGGCTTGACCCGAAAGGGCAACTATGCACATCTACTAATACAATTCTTAAAATGGATCCTGGTCTCCCAAAGCCCGTACGTCCTCCTTTTCTAGCTTATGTCCTTACTTCTTCTGTCCTCCTCGAGAGTGTACTATGCAGTAGCGACCGAAATCAGTGTCCATAATTTCAGTGTTAAAAGATTGTCCGCACGGGCTAATATAAAAGGAGTACCTGTAACTCACACAGTGCGCGGCAAGTCACTTGGTCGAGTGACTGTGACGGATAGCGCACCTGGGGTTGGATATAAGTGCACTTCCGCATCGGGATGGCACCGCAAGACGAGGGCTCCATCCTGATTGGCCAGGGCGCGGAACCCCGCGCCCCCTTTCCTCGCGTTGCAGACGCGTACTTTGTATCTTCCTTTCTTTCCTTTCCTCAGCTTTCGATTAGCAGAATTGAGTAGATATTTGCAGTGTCCTTGCGCCTCGCCTACGTATTGCTCGTCCCTCACAGTGACCAGCAAGTTGCAAAACTATCTGCAGCGGAGGCATCGCACACAAAGGCACTTGCTGTTTGTGGCGCCAATCGATTTGGACACGACTGTGTTGGACGTTATGTGGGTTTAACGAATATTGTCACCACGCAGGGCACGGTCAAGGTTTTGGGCTCAAATTGATAGGTTTGAACAGGTTGATTCAACTGGGCCAAAATTGGCTACGTTCTCTGTCCTGGTTTCTTCGTTGTCTTGGCTGGAACGGGGATAGCCCAGGCGGCCTGGGCATCTGGCTTACTCATCTTTTCCAACGCACTTCCATCGTCAGCGACAAACGCCATAAAAATAAAAATATAAAAATATAAAAAATAAAACTTGTTTCTAGATTGCACTGTAGAAACGGAGCGATGAAAACCATATGCTAGCTACTCCACTTGGCTATAGCACCTAAGGATGACAGAGTATATGGGTGCTTCCGGCCAAGGACTCGCTGGCAAGCCTGGGCACAGTCCTCCATCAATGCTAAAGCATCTGTGTGTCGACCTTGATGCTTCCAAGTAAACGCCAGGTTGTTCATGGTCGTCAGCGTGTCTAGGTGATCGGCCCCGAGCTTAGTCTTACGAGTCTCCATCACCTGCACCCCGAGCTTCTCGGCCTCCTCCCACCGGCCCTGGTTCCTGTATATCGACGCCAGGTTGTCCATGCTCGTCAGCGTGGAAGGGTGGTCGGCCCCGAGCTTAGTATTGAAAATCTCCATCACCTGTACCCCTAGCTTCTCGGCCTCCTCCCACCGGCCCTGGTTCATATATGTCGATGCCAGGTTGGCCATGCTCGTCAGCGTAGAAGGGTGATCGGCCCTAAGCTTGGTCTTGAAAGTCTCCATCACCTGCACCCCGAGCTTCTCGGCCTCCTCCCACCGGCCCTGATTCCTGTATATCGACGCCAGGTTGGCCATGCTAGTCAGCGTA
>OUMK01000009.1_pt1 | contig 7146 bp, 8 predicted proteins | sample 1691031 | NCBI WGS metagenome assembly OUMK01 (sample SAMEA3914864, study PRJEB12502) | metagenome | biome: forest; material: soil | place: USA | collected 2012-03-12 | depth 0.3 m | reverse complement strand
TTCCTTGCGAGCAGGTTTCTTGCGAGCCCGTTTGGGAGCGGAGGGAGGAGTGGAGGGTCGGGGAGGCCGAGGAGGCCGAGGAGGCTGGGGAGGCCGGGGAGTCTGGTTCCATGCTCGTTGCCAATTCCAAGGTCGAGTCCGCCTTTCTCCGCGCATACAATTATATTGCGCTCGTTCCCCAGCGCCCCAGCAGTGCGACAATGGCCGACTTGCATGCCAAATGCTTCCGGAGCTGTTCTTACCACCTTTGGCATGTTCTCCACTTTAACATCACGGTCGCCCGCAAGGCGCGCGATGGAAATCTCCCTTGAGCACCAGTTCTTTTACGCCCCTCCTGCGGCAGCGGGTCCCAAGCTTGCGAGTCGCAGTTTTCGGGCTCAGGAGAGGGACCCCTCTACAACAACCTCTAGGGTTCCGTCACGCCCGCCACCCCCGCAGGATGTGCACGATCCTCAAAGTGGTGATGCTGGGAAGCCACAGGTCGAGGTCATTTTAATCCCAAGCGATGACAAGTTTAATCTCGATAGCCGATCCGACATATCTTTTAAGTCGCTTGGCAGGCTTCTTTCAGAGGCGCACAACACGGTTGAACCCGGCCGTATTTCTGGTACAGGTATGTGCCTAGATCTTGCATTCCTCGGCAGGCCAATATATTAACTTGACTAGGCAGGCAAAGGCGTCGACGCTACTTCTGACGATCACAACGCGTCGGAGCCCTCGGTCACCAGCATGGCCGGCCCAGGCAATGAATCGCATGCCTCACCCATAACTCTGCATGCGGAGCAGGACCGACCTGTTCTAGTGTTCCCGATATCCGACCTTTCGCCCGTGTGCGCGAGATGGTCTCGCATTTCGGTTGACAGATGTCCCAAGCATCCGAACGGGCATCGGATTTGCCGTCGGTTTCTAAAGGCTCAGGAGGACGACAGGGGTAACAAGGGTGACGAGCCCGAGCCCAATCCGGCCGATGCTGAACTGCCCCTGCCGCCACCCTACAGCCAACTCGAAGCAGACTACCACCCTGCCGATGAGATGTGTCCTGCCACGCCGCCGCAAGTGGTGCAGAGCTGGGCACGCACACCCACACTGCCGGACAACGAGAGCACCAGCGTGCTCGAACCGGCAGATGCCGAGCCACGCCTTCAGCCCCAGAGCCCAAGCGGCGCCGCCTCCGGTCGTGGGGTTGATCCACAACAGAGGTCTGGTGGCCACTCTCAACATCGTGATCACCATAACGACAACGATCGAACGAGTAGCCTAGAACAACCTCACCTTTTCGCTGAGGACGACAGAGGAGAGAGTGTGGCATGCTCACCCACGCCGCCGGGCGACGAGAGCACCAGCGAGCCCGAATCGGCGGATGCCGAACTCGATCCGGCGGATGCCGAGCCACGCCTTCAGCCCCGCAGCCCACACAGGGCCGTCCTTGGTTGTGGGGTGGATCTACAACAAAGGTCCGGCAGCTGCGGCCTGTCTCAACATCGCGATCACCGTGACGACAGCGATCAAGCGAGCGGCCCAGAACAACGTCTCGCTCCAGATGACGGAGGAGAGAAAAACGATGAAGAGGGCCGTGCCGCGCCGCCGCCTGTACGAGAGAGTGTGGCGGGCCTACCCACGCTGCCGGACGACGGAGGAAATGACGACCATGAGCCAGCCGGTGCCAGCCCACCTGTGCAGCCACCCGCTGACCGAGACCAGGCCAATCTGCAGCACATTGCTGGCCGCTGTGATGCAACGACTGGCGGAATGGCCTCGCAGCGCGACCTCAGCTGTCGTCGATATGATAATACCGATGATGGGGAGGACTACTGTCCTAGTGTGTGCAGCGACGCTGAACACAGCGGGGATGATGTTGTCCGGCCGCCGCGGCGCAAGCGCCGTAGGGTGAGCACTATGACCACTGCAATCGGCGGAACAGCTCAGCATCCGTCCTACGGCGACTCTTCGTCCCGACGGACTAGGCGCCAGCGAGGCGCTGCCTATCCGCTATCGCCCCGGGAAAGGGACAGTACCCCCGCCGCAACGTTCGAGGAATTGCCCCTTGGAGATGCGGTCCTCAGGCGTGTCACAAGGAACGGTTCGCCACCCACTTTCATGGTGCAGTTCACCTGGGATTCATGCGCAGAACACACGACATCTAACGAATGGCCCCTTGGAGACGCAGTGCTCAAGCGCGTTACAATGGACGGCTCGCCACCCACTTTCGCGGTACAGTTCACCTGGGATCCACGTGTAGAACATGGAGCGGGACACTGTGGAACGGAGAATCAGGGGACTACCGCGAAGAGGCACCGTCCAGCGAGACAGAAGAGCAATGGGACCAGGAAGTGCAAGGGCAAGCCGGCTTCAACGTCAAGGAGGGCGAGATACACGCCAGCGGACGACGCAAAGATCCTTGAGCTGAAGGGGCAGGGACTTTCTTGGTCCGCGATCGCCGAGGAGTTCCCGGGGCGCAGTGCTGGAGCTATTCAGGTGAGGTATCAAACCAAGCTCAAAACCACCGAGGAGTGGGAGGTGGAGGAGATTTGCGGCAAAAACAGGCGGGATGACGGCGGCTGGGAACTGCATGTGAAGTGGAAAGGTGGGGAGGAGACATGGGAGCCTTATGACTACGTGGCGGAGACGGAGGCGCTTGACGAGTATGAGCGCCTTTATGGCCCCGTTACTGTATATACTGTCTGATATTTTGCCTCGGTTGCGTAATGACTTCTTCCGGTGCTGGCCTGGCAGTTGCTCCTTTTGTAAGGCGTGAGCCTCTTTACTGGCTCATCTCAGATCATGTCTTGCATTATTCCGCTTCGCCGCGCCCTATACCAAATCTGCACCTTCGTCTCCCAGCTAGGTATATCTTGTGTTGCTGCAACTGTGTCATAACGTTATTCTGTTACTTATCGCGGCCGATGACCGGCGGCGGCTAATCTTTAGAGAAGTGGCAAGTGTCATCGATCAGAACCACCTTAGTGGCGAAAAGTAAATAGTATAAAGCAGATATGACCCACGCCCTTCACTTGAGCAGAGATATTAAAATATATATATTTTAACATTCCAACGATTAACTACAGAAATCCATCACTCTGTAAAAGCAAACCGAAAGAACGTCACTTGGCCAGAGGCATGTCCGAGGATGAGTGTATGACCATGAACTGCCACACATGTTGCTCGATAGTCGGCAGGAAGCCAAAGAACACTCTTCCTATTTCTTGTAACCCAATCGTTGCCGACAAAGAGAAAACCGCTGGCGAGTTTCTAGCCTGCAGAGCTGCTTGAAGCGTTAGAGTTTACAGTTATGCTTAGCAGCCCTCTGTCTGTCTCAAGACATTGACTGTCGGGCGAGAACGCCACCGCCTTGACAGGCCCGCCATGCCCCTCAAGCGTCTGCCGGTGCGCGCCTGTCGCCGTATCCCAGAGCCGGATAGTCTGATCGTCTGAAGCCGACGCAAGCGTCTTGCCGTCGGGCGAGAACGCTACTGCATTAACGGAACGGCTATGCCCCTCAAGCGTCTGCTAGTACGCGCCCGTTGCTGTATCCTAGAGCCAGATAGTCTGATCGTCTGAAGCCAACGCGAGCGCCTTGCCATCGGGCAAGAACGCCACTGCCCTGACCTAATAGCTATGCCCCTCGAGCGTCTGCCAGTGCGTACCTGTCGCCATATCCTAGAGCTGGATAGTCTGATTGTCTAAAGCCGACGCGAGCGTCTTGCTGTCGGGCGAGAACGCTACTGCATTAACAGAACGGCTATACCCCTCGAGCGTCTGCTAGTACACGCCCGTTGCCGTATCCCAGAGCCAGATAGTCTGATGGTCTAAAGCCAACGCGAGCGTCTTACTGTCGGGCAAGAACGCTACTGCCCTGACCCAATAGCCATGCCCCTCGAGCGTCTGCCGGTGCGCGCCTGTCCCTGTATCCCAGAGCCGGATGGTCCGATTGTGTGAAGCTGACGCGAGCGTCTTGCTGTCGGGCGAGAACGCTACTGCGTAGACCTAATAGCTATGCCCCTCGAGCGTCTGCCAGTGCGCGCCTGTCCCTGTATCCCAGAGCCGGATAGTCCCATCCTGTGAAGCTAACGCGAGCGTCTTGCTGTCTGGCGAGAAAGCCACTGCCTAGACAGAACAGCCATACCCCTCGAGCGTCTGCTGGTGCGCGCCCCAGTAGTCTCTAATGCTAGAGGTCATTTCGATAAAAGACAGCCTTTCCTTCTAATACCGCTCTCTAATCTCGCTTAAAGTTGGGCTAAATACAAGGGCGGAGCTATATATCTATAAGGGGGCCTGCTCTATAATTGACCTGTAACTGATTACAAACGTCTCTATGTCTTTCAGCAGCTTAAGAAGTTAAGGGTTAATGTCTGATTTCGCTTGACAGGATTTAGTAACCGAACAATAATACAGTATAAACAACATACCTAAGCGGCATCTAGAATCTTTCTTATCGAGAGCAGCCTACTAGAAAGTTTCCCTATAAGAGACAAACTCTCAAGCCAGCAGAGGAAGTATTCCTTCAGGAATCCAAACACCTTCCTGTTGTCTGTCAATTCTCCTAGGAACCTGGAGTTGTTGCTGTCTAGGGAGTAGAGATAGTCGGCCTAGAAGACACAAGAGTATTGTATTAGAGCCAGCGGATCTGGATCAGGGGGTGTCAGATCCGTTAGTTTAAAGCTGTAGCCAAGGTTGTAAATGTTCTTCTTTAGCACAGAAGACATCGCATCGATTGCGCGCATGCTGATGTCCTTATGCCCTTGGGCAGGCCCAGCCTTCTCAAGTCGAGACTCAAAGTTCTTTTCCAGGTAGTCCTTAGCCGATTGGTGAATCAGGTTGACCACTTCACTAGTGATTGTAAGGAATGAGCTGCACTTCTTGGAAATTGTTTAGGGGTGTATTTTAGATAGTAAACTAGCGAGAATAGCAAGCTCCGAGAGAGTAAGAGGGCGGTATGCGAGAGTAGCAGCTACTAGGACGTTCTTGCAGTGTTGCGGATCCTTCCTTGTTCCCTTCTCAATCCTGGCCATTATGTGGCTGTAAAGCTCCGACAAACCAGAAGGAATCTCTTTAATGATCTCGACAGCATACAATCCATAAACTGGGTCCAGATTTTCGACCCCTGCATCGAGTTCTCTAAACACAAGTGCCACCTAAAGGAAAGTGTTCTTGGCCTGCTAGCGGACTTCATCCTTAATCTGGGCCAAGATATGGTCATTGTACCCTTCCCTAGTCTTTAGGATGGAAAGCTTGTAGTCGATGTATGCGTTGACAGGACGTTCCAGCTTTTGAGCGTCCAACTCGACCAAAGAATCCAATGTTTTTAGGTTCTTTAGCTCGACGGCTGGCCAGGCAGAGACCAGCCACTTTACTTTGTCGGAGAGAGCAAGGGAAGATGAAATAAAGTCGACCAGGCCCCCCAGTCCCTCCTCACACTCATCAAGAGCATCGATGATAAAGTATACTAGGCGTAGCTCCGAGTCTTTCAGCATGCTCTTAAATGCATTGGACAGGGAAATAAATGCATTCTCGCCCTTGAAAAGGGCAGAACCCGCATTCCCATGTTTTGACCGCAGGTGAGAGATGAGACAGGGTTGTTGGACAAGGAGTAGCCAGATGAGAGATCTCAGGGTCGCCGTTGCGCTGTTCAGGGCCTGGTCTGTACCTTGGCAAAAAAAGTACAAGACCTTAGGCGCAAGCTTGGCAGATTGACTAGAGAGCTCGCGAATAATGCCCATCATGAGCATCGTCTTCCCTGTACCGGCATGACCCTTGACCCACATCAGTCGACACGTAGGCCTGCAAGAGTCCCAGTTTGTGAAGGCTGCATACTCCACCGTGTCGAGGATCTAGTTGTACCCGGCGTCGAGCAAAGTGTCCTTTTTTTTCTAAATTTTGTCCATGTCGTCTTGCGGATCCACCACAAAGAGGTCCTGGAGACATTTTTCATCTTGGCCAACCTTCTGCAACGAGATAAACTCCCAAATGTCCTGACGGATGTTGCCAAGTCGCCTCTCCATTCCCTCGGCATGCTTAACAAGCTTCCCCAAGGAAGTTTTCGTTTGTTCTTGGAAGGACTGGGCTATATCGTTCTGGACAGCAGCCTCTGCGTCAGTAACCAGCTTTAGATCGCTGTTCCAATCATCCCGATTGAGCATGCTGCAAAGGAAGACAAGCCCTTGGTTACAATAGTAAGAACAAACACTCTTTATCTAGTACTGGAGAAGAGCTTTGTAGAGCTTGACAATCCTCTTTTCCAGCTGGCGCAAGACAGCTTAGAAGTCCTTGCTAGCAGTAACGTTGTTCTTGTTCAGGAGATGTTCGGTGAGGGCGCAGTACTAGTCTATTCTGGAAATGACATGGGCGATGCTGGCAAGGTTGGATTTCGTCGCTTGCGCAGGATTCTAGAGAATCTGGACGTATATTAGCAGAGCCAAGCACAAAGGGGTGTTCGAAGGACAACTGCTTACTTGTAGCCTAACGCAAACACCAGCCTACAGAAGCACAGCCTACAGCACGCTTTAGACAGCTAGGTCAATTATTCCCTTGACTAACAAGACAAAACCAGCAACGTTGCCTACTCCGTTTGTGATCTTGGACGCTCTAGAAATTTTCGCTTAGCCTTCCTCCACCAGCCTCCTCATATGCATCTGTCGTTTGGTCAGGTTATAGGGCTCGGCCAAGATGTTGGTGTCAGGAGCAACGCCTGGGTTGGCTCCAAGAACTGTTTCCAACGTTTTCACGTATAACATGACAAGCTCTGCATTGTCCGTCTCAAGGCTGTCGTACGCAGCGTTCCACAGTCTCTCGGACACGGAAATGACAGGGGTCGGTTGCTCTATAGATTCGGTTAGCAGTGGTTTAGGTGCGGATTCGGCGGGCAGAGCAGGAGGCAGTGCTTGCGATACTGCAGGCAGCTGGTGATCGTCAGGGACTCTCGCATCTGTGCCAGGTCGAGCGGCCTTTGCGGCAGCGGCAGACGGAGAGGGAGGAGCACATGACTCCGTCGCGACAATGGAAGACGCTTTCGATCCGTGTTCTGCATTTCCTCGATTGGATAACCGAACGTCTGCTGGAGAATGTGAGTTACGAGAAGCCTTGCTATGCTAGGCAGAGTCTCAACATACTCGTCGACGGCGTGGCAGACGGAGCCGGCGAGGCTGCACG
>OUMK01000004.1_pt1 | contig 7641 bp, 5 predicted proteins | sample 1691031 | NCBI WGS metagenome assembly OUMK01 (sample SAMEA3914864, study PRJEB12502) | metagenome | biome: forest; material: soil | place: USA | collected 2012-03-12 | depth 0.3 m | reverse complement strand
GTGGACTTGGACGGCTATCATCCTTTTGAATCGAGCGGAGTCTTGGTCAAGGCCGCCGTAAGTGGCAGACGACGCATCACGGAAATGCTGCTTGAGGCGGGTGCTCCATTTGTCGCAACAGGGAGAGAAAAAGGAGAAACGCCATTTCAAGCTGCGTGCGATCTTCATTTTCCCGGTCCATTCTGGCTCTATGTCATGCATGGTCTAGCTCGGTTCAGAGAGAATCGGGAGGATCCGCCAAGGCCCGAAAACCCGCCGGTTTGGGTCCTGGACTCATTGGCTCGAATCCAGCCCGGAAACGAAGTCATCACCATGCTGGAAGCGTCCTTGCTTGAGCTTGTCTTTCCGGGAACACAGCAAAAGCCCCTCCACATCAAAGAACTCTGTCAGAGATGCCAAGGTCTCCCTTCTGAAATACGAAGGACCCGCGAAGAGAGACTTGCGAAATGGAAAGGCGATGCATTTTCATTCAACTACGGCTTCATCAAACGATGCGAGATGTGCGGAGTCGAACTTTTGGACCACAGCCTTCTACCTGGAGAGTTCAAAAGAGCAAGAGTAATTGACGAAAAAGGGGGACGGTACAACTATGAAGGTATTTTCGCTCGTATCCCAAGCCTGTTTGCCGAAACTAATGTGCATAGACGATCTCACATGCCTGCGAGAGGTTGTCAAAGATGAGGCGCTGACCACTACGGGTTCCCCTGGAGTCTACTCTTTCGCATCTTATTGGCTCCTCCGATGCTTGAAGAGCCATCGTGAGTGCACAGAAGACTACAGAATCCCTAAATTACCTAAACGCGTGATCGATGTTGGTTCCCATGACAGCAACGATCCCGTACGTATACACGAAGCATTCCCCGAGCAAAAGGGGCATTGCCTTGCCTTGAGCTACCGCTGGGGCAAGGATCCAGTCAAGTTGCTGGAAAAAAACCTGGAGTCTTACAAAACTGCCCTTCCGGTCCAGGATCTGTCTCAAATCTTCCGAGATGCGATTGAGGCCACTCGGAAACTTGGGATCAAGTACCTTTGGGTTGATGCACTGTGTATCATGCAAGACTCAGAGGCTGAGTGGGAATCAGAGATACACTCGATGGATCAAGTTTTCCGTCAAGCCCTTCTCACCATTGCCGCAAACGTTGGGCCGAGTGCCGTACAGCCCGGAATGTTCAGATCGAGAGAAGCCCCCAATAGCTCTGGGAATGCGAGTTTCCGGGGCGCCGGCATCCTCGAGACGCGTGGATGGACACTTCAGGAGCAAGTGCTATCCAGGCGAATGCTCGTATTCACAGAAGACGAGGTTCTCTGGACGTGCGTTGGTATCGATGCCTCCATTTCGCAGCCGGCGGGTATCAAAGTCCATCAGGATGGACCCACACGCGAAAGCCAAGTACGGCTCCTTCAACGGTATCTCAACGGCTTCGATCGGGACCAGCGGTTTTTCCTGCGGAACACGTACGAGATCTGGCTCACACTCGTCACCGAATATTCACGCCGTGATCTGACGAATGGTTCGGATCGACTGGCCGCGCTGGCAGGAATCCAGGCAGCCATCGGGACGATGCTAGGAGACGAGTGCGTTGCGGGCATTTGGCGCAGTCAGTTGGGAGCGCAGATGCTGTGGTGGATTGACGATGGTAGTCAGGGGTCGACGTGGCAATTACGCCAGCACGGCACAAGATACCCATTCTATCGCGAGAAAGAGCCGACATTTAGGCGGGCAGTCGAGTTTGAAGCGCCAAGCTAGTCATAGGCATCCATCAGCGGTCCCATATGGTATTGCCGGCCCCAGGATGTTGCGAAACAACCACCGGCGTCAGACGATGACTTGAAAATTATCGTGGACGTTCACTCCGTCTCGGTAGAAAACAAGGGACCATCGAGGATTGAAGGCTCTGTGACATTGACAGGCTCGGTGCTCAAAGCCAAAGCCAGTATCCATGATCAGGACAAACGGCCATACCTTCTTGCGGAGGCTTACTGCGCGCCATGTTCCGACCACGGAACGCCCACGCAACACGGGTTTGTGGTCAGAAACTGGCTGCCAGACACCAAGCCTCCCCCTGAAGGTGAAATATTCTGCTTGCATTTGAAGAGCGAGTTCCAGCAGTGGTCCGTCTGCCTTGTTCCTACCGGCGACAACCCGAGGGTCTACAGACGCGTTGGTGCCGTCATGTGGCGGGATAGTGGCGAGGACTTGCATGTGTGGACTGCCGCTCGACACGATAACTTGAGTTTCTCCGACATTGTGGCAGTTGAACGCGGACGTGAGGCAAATTCTTGGCGGTTCAAGAAAGATAGTCCTCGATTGTACCCGAAATCGTGGGTTGAGACTCTCACGATAGTCTGGCGGAATCAAATAATGAAGCCTTGGAGCCTCTGAAGTCCTTGGAGCCCCTGGAGTCCATGAAGCCCCTGAAGCCCCTGAAGCCTCTGAAACCCCTGACAACCGTGGGAAGACCAAACAATAGGACAAATAGAGGGGATTAAAAAGGAGGGTATAAAAAAGGGGGACGCCCGCGGCCCAGGCCTCAACACCACGCAGATGGACGTAAAGTATCACCACTCTTTTAGTGGTCCTGACTAGTCCAGCCCTGTCCCACCCACAACTTTCAACGGGACCAGATAGGCTAGTCCCACAGGTAATCAGGCCCAGTGCCACCCAAAAGCTCCCTTGTAGGCGACCTGTAGCGACCTGTAGCGACAGATTCGGTGTCAAACAGGTGGGTCTATAAAGCATATCAGGGAGCGTTAACAGTGGATCAATATGCGCAGTTGCGGGACTCCACTTGCTGAAAGGAGATGAAGAGGATGGCTTCATTGATTATTTGCTCAACAGGTAACGTTACTGTATATCCTCCATGTGTCAATCAATGCCCACCACCGCCGGGGGAAAAAAAAGAACAAAATCAGACGAGTCGGTCGCCGCCGTCACCTCGCCCTGCCCCGCACCCTAACCACCAATACCACTAACTAAGCTTTTTAGTCTTTCCTTGCCGCTTTTTCCTTAACCTTCAAAACAGCAGGCGCGGACGAGGTCAAGGTCCACGTCACAAACCGACAACCTTGACCAGCAATCGCCCGGCCGCCTTGCACCTGTCGAATTTCTGCAACTTCCTTTGCAGCACCTCCAAGCCTGCCGCATCTTTTCCAGGCTTGATTTCTCACGCTCGCCTTCCTCCAAAACTTCCATCCTCTCCAGGCCTCCAATTTCTTAGAGGCTCTTCGCCACCACAGAGCCTGCCAGTACCCGACGGAATAGAGCCCAGACTGTAGCTTAGCCCGAATATACCGTCATGGCCCTGCCTGCCTGTCCTGCCCATGACACAACTATCCGCTTTGCGCTTGCTATATAGTCCAGCTAGATATAGAGAAACAACAGGCATAGGGGCATTATGGATTGGTTGACTATTGTTGCACGGGAAAACGAACCGAGAAACTGGTGATATTGCTTGTCTGTGTGATCGGTGGTGGTGATTGTTGTTGTTGTTGTGTGGAAGCTAACCTTCTAACCCACAGAGAGGAAAGTGGTGGGATGGCCCTAGGCGGTCTGGCACAGCACAATGCAGTGCTCACCACAGTACCCTAAAGCAGCTAGTTATGCCAAAAACGGGTCTAGACAATCCAATCCCACGGGCAAGGCATAGAGACAACCGAATTAAAAACACTAGAAGAGACAAAAAGAGACTACACGCTATAACTCCTACCTCGAAACCACGAGGTACAGCCTCCTATCTCGTATAACTGGCAAAAAAAAAAAAAAAAAAAAAAAACATAGAACGAAAGAAAAGGTAAGGATACTGTATCGATAGACAGAGAACAAAGGGAGAGACGGATCGGAAGAGAGGAACATGGCTGAGGTAAGGTAATGGAAGGGGCGACCCTGCCGAACAGAGCCGTCATCCCATTCGAGCCCCTCCAAAATTTACCAAGCCTGGACCTGGTGAGCGGCGAAGGGGTTCTCGAAGTATTGGTCCCAGCTGTTGGGGTTGGTCTCTACGTCTCTGTCCTTCACGAAACGCTTGTCCGGGAACTGCTCGAGGCTCGCCACGTCGTGCGAGGTGTGCCGGCGCTCGAGGACCGCGTTAGCCGTCTGGGTCTTTTGAGACCGCTCACAGAGGAGATTTTTCCGGAGGGACTCGGCCAACTCGGTGGCTAGCATGTTCCGCCGGGCGGTACGCGGCGAGAGCGCGGTCTGGTAGTGCATCGACGTCGCAACGTTGATCGGCTGTGCACCGGAGCGTGGGACTTCACGCATCAGGGGAGCGCGCGCCGCGCCTCGCTTCATCAAGGTTGCTTCATCCGAGTCATTCAGCGAGGCGATCAGAGAAGGGCCATTGAGGGTGGCCCTGGTGCGGGGCAGAGCCGACGTAGGCTGTGAAACGATACAGTCGCGTTCGAAACCGCCTTCCGGTTCTCTGGGTGTAGGGTTTGTTCTGCGCACAAACCATCCTGTCTTGGCGCTGGGAGGTACATGGGAGGGCCTGGCAGGTACTTCTGACAAGCATGAGCCAAAAGCTCCCCTTGTCATGGTACATTGAGAAAAGCCGATTCATAGATGCCCTAGTTCAATAGTACTGTAAGCGTGGCAAGACTTAACGGTCACCTACACCGAATCGGAGCAGCACTGTCAGACCAATGCGGGTGCGGAAGAGCAACTTAGGAAAACAGTAGACCACTCATGTTCCGATACAGAAAATGGACGGCATACCAAACGGAGATGCTCGAATGCACAGACACGCACAGAAGCAACATTTCCTTCTACCTAGGAGGGAAATCGCCATCTGTGGCGAGCAATGCATTGTGCCGTGCCAGACCACCCAGGGCCATCCCACCACTTCCCTCTCAGCACACTCCACAACCCACTACGCCACACCGAACCTATAACCCCTCACCTCGTGCTATAGACAGCAGGCACCGCTTCAGCCGCCAAAGATAGAACGTTAAACACTTGGAGAATCGCCTTCAAGCTAGCCTACTAACAACCCTACTAACCCACGAGAGTCCGAAGAGAAATGGTATAAGAGGCTGCATGAACTAGAATGGACTTTGTACGGGCTTCGACGAGATTAGGATATATCTTGGGAAATGTACAGTCAGATTGTATAGTTGCCCTTTCGGGTTTCCCGCTGGGCGTCAAATAAATTGTGTTGTATTGTATTGTAAGCGTAAGAAATCAACCATATGGGCTGGACCACCCAATCACAGGTAACTTGGGCGCTGGAGGCTGGCCCCGCACTCTCACACTCGTAGACGATGCCCAACGCCGAGGGTCAGGTTGAGAGCCCTGAGCTGTTCCTCCTCCCCTCCTAGGCGCGTCCTAGATACATGCAATCACACAGACACCTACCGACCAGGCAAGTAGAGATGGGGAAGACACTCCGTGACCGCTACCGAGACTCGATGACCATCCACGGTTTTGGCTACGCACTGTACGAGCCGGAGCCTTTCGAGCGCCTGCGCCCCGGAACCCTAGGCTACTTCGATGACTACAGTAGCTTGCAAAACCGGTTTCACCTAATGCACTGAGAAAAAAAAATTCTGAGCACGGATCACAGATCCCCTTTCGGCGGCGACACAGTGCGATCTAGTCTTTCACAAGATATGACGTGATTGACCTTTGCAGCGATAATGGCTGCTGAAATCCGGCCATGGGAATGCAGGGCCTTACTACGTCGCTTATCCCCGAATGAGCCTGGACATGCCGTCGCATGGCGCGGCAAATGAAACCAAGCCCCCGAATTCCATCCTGCTGCATTGTGATTGGATCATGTAAGCCAAGAGACAGAACCCCGCACGAGCCGCTTGACGCCCAACGACCACCTGGCGGACGTTGTCGCTCAACTCTCCATGACGGATCACCCATCGCAACTTCAGCTCTGCTATTCGCACCCTGTCCACACACTGGTAGTATACCCACTCTCTAGCTCGGCCCGGGCGGGCGATGGCGATAGACAAATCATGTCCGCGTCTTCCGGAGCGTTTTTCGGACCTAGGAATCAGGGTAACCAGGTGGGGTATAATTATGGGGTGATGAACTTCTACCCGCCGCCGAGTAAGTTTATACTATACCGCTAACGTTACGTAAGCTAAGGGATGCCTACTAATGAGACAGTTCGCGATGACGTTCTTTCCAAGCTCCCGACGGCAAACGATGCAGCCTTCGATTCTCATGCGGACGAGCACGACGCGCGTTGTCACCCCCGAACCCGAACCGACCTCCTCGAGAGTATAACGAAATGGGCCGACAACCCTCACGGCGAGATCATCTTCTGGCTCAACGGCATGGCAGGGACCGGGAAGTCCACTATATCACGAACGGTTGCGCAATCTTTTGCCGACCGAGGACTTCTCGGTGCTAGCTTCTTCTTCAAGAGAGGCGAGCGAGACAGGGGTAACGCAGCCTTGCTGTTTACAACTATCGCTGCACAACTTGTTGCCAAAGAACCTAGTCTGGCGCCACACGTCAGGGTCGCTATCGAGGATGACCCTTCCGTCACGAGCAAAGCATTGAGAGATCAGTTTAAGAAGCTGATCCTGGAGCCGTTAGGAAATTTGAAGGGCGGTATAGGCGGCGTTAAAGAAGTGGTCCTCGTGATTGACGCTCTTGACGAGTGCGAGCGGGATGATGACATTAGAGTCATTATCCATCTCTTGTCACAGGCAAAGGCTCTGAGCTCGGTGTCGCTAAAAGCTTTCCTCACGAGCAGACCCGACCTGCCGGTCCGACTCGGCTTCAGCGACATCGAAGGCAAATATCAGGGCCTGGTCTTGCACGAGATCCCGAAACCAATCATTGAGCACGACATCACCGCATATCTCATCTACGAGCTGGCAATCATCAAGGACAAGTACAACAGGCGAGTGCCGATGGAGCGGCGACTAGCCTCCGATTGGCCGGGCCAGATAACCACAAAGGATCTGGTGGACATGGCAGTCCCGCTCTTCATCTTCGCGGCAACCGCCTGTCGTTTTATCAAGGATCAAAGGCGTGGGGGGCCTGCTCAACAGCTTTCGACGATCCTCGAGTTGCGGACAAGAAGCCAGCAATCCAAGCTTGACGCTACTTACCTCCCAGTCCTGGAACAGCTCTTCGTCGACCTTACGCATTCAGAGAGGAGAGATCTGATAAGCGACTTCCAGAACATTATCGGGACGATTGTGCTCCTATTTGAGCCGCTCTCAATACCGGCTCTCTCCCAGCTCGTTGGCATCTCGAGGGATGTTGTTGACAATCTATTGGATTTTTTCCACTCGGTCCTCAGTGTTCCTTCTAACTCTACCACACCAATACGGCTATTACATCTATCATTCCGCGACTTCCTTGTTGATCCCGAAAAAGCTAATGATCCCGAAAAGTACCCATTCTGGGTTGACGAGCGACAAACTCACGAACGTCTAGCGGTCCGGTGTCTGGAGCTGCTCTCGACTGGCGATAGACTCAAGAGAGATGTCTGTAGGCTCCGCCTGCCAGGGACGCGCCGGTCTGAGATCGACCAAAAGATCATCTACACCAATCTGCCGCCCGACGTCCAGTATGCCTGTCGGTATTGGGTCTACCACTGGAAGGAGAGTCAGCGCCGGATACAGGAAGGTGGCCTTGTCGACCTTTTTTTGACGCGCCATCTCCTGCACTGGCTC
>OUMK01000016.1_pt1 | contig 8273 bp, 7 predicted proteins | sample 1691031 | NCBI WGS metagenome assembly OUMK01 (sample SAMEA3914864, study PRJEB12502) | metagenome | biome: forest; material: soil | place: USA | collected 2012-03-12 | depth 0.3 m | reverse complement strand
CCACCTGCCCTGGGTTTTCCCGACCTTCCACACTGCAAGCACTCCACCAGAGAATACCATCACCAGTTCTGCCCATCTTTGGGTGTTTCCCACCACAACTTGCAATAACTAGTTAGACTGTTCATTTAAGTTTTTAGCGACTAACAGCGATACAGATATCTACAGGGCCTAAGAAGACGATTCTTTTCCTTTCGCTTCTCTTAAGATAGAAGGGCCTCCCCAGTATACCAGTAAACGGCATACGGAACGAGACTATCTTTAATCTCTTCACCAAGCTCGAAATCGCAGTCTAAAGCCCGGTCTATATCATCATCTAAATCATCGTTTCCGCTATCATCTTGGTCGCTCTGTGCTTCTTGCTGGTCTGGGTCCATGGTACTATCATCTGAACTTTCACTCTCATCATAATTGTCATCATCATAATCTTCATCGTTATACTCCTCATCGAGATAGTCTTCGTCGCTAAAATTCTCATGGTGGTTATTACCGTCGTTACCGTCGTTGTAATGCCAATCCTTCCGGGTCCGGGGCTTATGGTGTTTCAAATACATATTCTCATACGCATTGATGTCTATATTGCCATCGTCGTTCTGTTCGTCATCAGAAGTAGACTCGAAGAAACGGAAGAAGGATCTATTCCTCATCTTGCCTATATATGCAAGTTATAACTAGTTAGCTTCGCAAATAGTAGGATAGCCGAAACCTCCGAAAGTTGTTTAACCTACCAGCGGGAATGTCAGTTCGATTTTGGTTAGCATTCCAATTGATGGCACATCCATCAGCTCTCTTGTACGGCCACTGGCCATAAATGTCATCCTCAAGGAGGCTGCGCCCATAAAGGAACTCCTTTACAAGCGTCGAGTTGCTAAAAAAGGGGTTGTCATCAAAATCGAATAGGATTCTGAAGCCCGTTACCCCTTTGTCCATGAACTCGACTCGAACATCACAGAGGTAACTCAGAGCCGGCTCATCTCGGTGGTGTATCCTCTGAGCGATGATAGGGTTGTTTTTCATTGCACGGAGCCAGAATCTGGGAATCCCACTTGTGACAGCCTGACGGTCTCGATAAAGGTTTTGGCAGCGCGCATGGTGGCGTTGGTTTAATCTCCACACGTCATCGTGCCATTGCTGGTTGAGAGTGTAATAACGTGATTGAATATCAAGGAGGCTATCTATTTCACCTCTAATACGCGAGTTCTTCCGGAGAAACTCGGTCTGGTATTCGCTGCGTTTAGGTTCTAGAAGCCGTTTAGGTAGCATTGTTTTTTTGGTTTGTTTTTTTTACAGATCGTATTGTCTTATGGTCCCTAGAGGGCTGACCTCGGATGTAATGCTCGAAGTTCTCGAACACTCTCAGGAAGTGCTTGGGTGCCCTTTTAATATTATTTGATCTACTATGGGTAGTGTGTGAATTCGGATAGCAGCCAGTTCTACCTTTTTGGCTGCTGGCTCTTCTACCTTTTTGGCTGCTGGCTCTTCTAACGTTACCTTTTTGGCTGCTGCCTTTTCTCAGCATTTGGCTCTTAAGTTTAGTTCGGTTCGGTTTAAAAATTTCTCATATGTATGTACGAACCAGTTTTAAATGGTCGGTTTTAGCTTATACAATGTGCCGCAGCCTATTTTATACTTTATATAGCTGTTAATTATACAGTACATATGTAATATACTACTGTATAACGTTAACTTAGTTAACTATAGCTTACATTCTGCGAAGTCGACTGCAGCTGAGATAGTGCTGCGCAAAATACATAAGCCGTTTTTAGCGTCAGCACCACCACGATGAGGTACTGCCGAAGAGGGATGGAGCCGCAAGCAGCTATCTTAACTAACCAAAGACACGACCATGAGGAGCAAGAGGAAAAAAGACTAACATGCAGTAGAAACCGGAAGCGGTGCCTAAATTTTCAGTGTTGAAAGATTGTCCGCACGAGCCAATTTCAGCGGTGTGCGGCAACTCAGTGGCTGCGTAGGCATCGGACACAGCGCAAACAGGGCTGGGCAGGATTAGACAGGCTGCTTACAGATGATTGAGAATGGTTATATACATCATGTTTTGTAAGTCACAGACGACGACCCGATAGTTATATAGTTCTGCAGTGATGTCTTTCTGGATGCAAAGAAAGGGGAGGGTGGGGGGGCGAAGCATTCCTAGCGACTCCACTTGGGCTACGGTGGTCAACGACGACAGCGTGTGAAGATGGGCGAGACCAAGGACTCGCTGGCGAGCCTGGGCACGGTCCTCCACCAGCGCTAAAGCATCTGTGTGCCGGCCTTGATGTTTCTAAGTAAATGCGAGGTTGTCCATGCTGGTCAGCGTGTCGGGGTGATTGGCCCCGAGCTTCATTTTGAAAACCACCGCATCCGACGGCCACAACAGAAGCTTTAAAGGTTCCCGCCGCATTGCCAGCCCTGTTGAGCGCATTACTAGGTTAGAGCGTCCCGACAAACCCGTCCTGTTCGACTCGGTCGACGACAATGCCGGCCTGGTGCGGCAGCTCCGTCTATTACGACATCTTCGTTGCTATGTTTGAAGTACAAAAAATTCAGTGATACGGTTTGGTCGCAATATTGGCGATAGTATGGGTCAGAAAAGTGAGGTGTGGAAAGATATCAATTCTGAGGTTATGGAAAGCTCTGGTCCAGGAAGCAATTCCCAGACTGGGAGCTATAGCAACTCCCTACCCAAAGCGGGCTTATCTAACCTCAAAAAGCCCCTGGGTCTATTCCGGCATCATTTAGAATACTCTCCTCCCCTACCGCAAAAATAACCTTCCGTCCTCTTTGCTGAGTTAACCTCCTCCTTTGATAATTTGCTCTGCTGGTGGTTGAGGGAGTGCAGTGCGGAGCATTCATATAATATCGTTTAGGAGACGTTGAAGGTGCACAAAGTTTACATTTGATTCCTCGGCCCAATAGAAAGCCTTCTTTCTTTTGCATTTGTGCATACTTGACGGGCGTGCATTCCCAGTATAACAAAAGCGGCTGCGCCTCGCTGTAATCAAGAGGTACAGGCAAAGCCGGAGAAACGGAAGGAGCAAGGTAAATGAGGGCTGCGGGACTCGTGCTGAGGTCAAAACCCGGTGTCACAGGCACAGCCGTGACTTGGTCATGTATGTAGGGCTAAGGTTGTGGCCCACCGCAGGGCATTTCCCCTGCGGCTGCGGGCCTCTTGGTTGCCTTCCTTGCGCAACCACAAATATCACATACCTATCGCAAGGTCGACTTTCCATCACTCCCGTGATACCCGGCTTGAAGGTCGAGAAGAAAAATTAGTTGCACCGCCAAAAGCACTCGTCAGGACAGATAGTAGATTTCCCACTACTGTGTCCGTTCAGTCCCCGATCTTCAGAGCAACCTCGCCACACCTCTGTACCGGGATTAGCCTCGGACAGGGCGGTGGGAGAATATGCACAACCGAACAGGCTGTCTTCTGATTGTTGCCGCTGATGTGGCTGGATTTGGCCGACTTGGCGTCTAGGTAGGTGATCATCTCAGACGGCCAGGGGCAACGAGATTTCTTGGCATAGATCCCGAATGGCCAGATCCGCCACGGCGCTTTGTTGGACACGAAGCCCATACCAACATACGAGACGGGAATCCATCTGGTGCAATAGCTAAGCGGGGGCACGACGATGTTTCTCTGCGGACGCATATACCCAGCGGTATAGCTGAAAGGGTAACTATTACAATCTACTAATACGTTTTCTAATATATGCCCTGATCCCCTTGAAAGTCTGTGCTAGATAAAATTAGCAACTCGAAACGCTAGACGATGTCGAAGCGCTGGACGATGTCGAGGCGCCAGACGATTTCGAAGCACTAGGCGATATCAAAACGCTAGACGATGTCGAAGCGCTAGATGATGTCGAAGCGCTAGATGATGTCGAAGTGCCAGACGACGCCGAAGCGCTAGGGGATGTCGAAGCGCTAGACGATGTCGAAGCGCTGGCCCATGATGCCGAGATAGACGTGAAAGGCTGAATTTCCTCCGAACAAGCTAATTTGTTGGGACCGCGAGCGCCAATCCATGCTCCGTCTATGCAGCTTAGATGGCCGTCGTAGACACTAACAAACTGATCTGTCAATTATGTTAGCTTCTTTATTCTGTAGGAAAATGCTAGCAGGTAACCTACTCAAGTCAACTATAGAAGTCAATGTACTATGCTCTGCACTGCCAGTATCACAAGAGCATGTTATATTAATCTGACTGTGCACCTGATTAGAGAGAGCACAGTTAGTGCAGGATGCCGGAAAATTGCCGCCGCAGCTATCCGTAGAATTGGCATATAAAAGTGAGCCTCTGCTGTTCCAAAGACACGGTCCAAGATCCAGGTATGAGTACACAGTGAGCGAGGAACTAGGCCAGAGGCTACATTCGGCACCAATGGTAAGACTAGTGCCGAAGGAGCCGGCTCCGATCAGACTGCCATGCACTCGGACATCTATATCAAGGTTAACGGGCTTCTAGCTTACACAGAGAGGATGAAAACCTACTATCACAATGATTCAAAAACCCACCGGATACGAATTGTCCGAAAATGCCTGAGGTATTACATAGGAGAATAAGACTACATATTGGAGAAAGGAAGTTGAAGATAATATATGGACGTGTAGAAAACATTTTGCTCGAAGCAAAGCACGACGGAAAAATTAAGCCGGTCTTGAAAACGGACAACAGAGGTCTTATTAACCAAGATGCGAGCCATTTTTGACTGTTGCCAAATTAACGAGCCGCTGTTAGTGACCCTTAATCGCGGGATTTGGCTGCCTTGTCTTCGTTTGCCTACCGCCACTTGCAACTCAGAGTCGCTGTAGCCAATCGGCAGCACCGATTTCTCTCCAAGTACGTCGTAGCTGCCACTGGGGCACTTTCCGCTCTATAGCCAGGCTTTGGATATGCTAACGGACCCGCTTTAGCATCGGAGTACGACTTCCCGTCACTCAAGCGGCGGCACGTCGCCTCAAACAGCCTGTCTTGCGCAGCACCGGGGTACACGGCCCCCAGCTCCGGCTCGCCCCGGAGCGTTCTATGTAGCCGGCCATCTCGCCTTGCAGCTTCTTCCGGCCACGAAGGCCTCTGAGCTTGGCGAGCAGCGCGCGGATCTCGGTATTCGGCCTGCCCAGGGCTTCCTGAAGTGTGTCTTTCACCACGAACTTTCGGGCAGTCGCTGGCCGAGGTCGCACTGTACGACACCATTGCTGACGATGACGCCGCCGAGTACGGTCTCGGCCGCCTCATTGTTGCCGGGACAGGAGGGAACGGCACCGCAAACGCCGACAATTAGGGCGAGATTGATGTTGGGGAAGCTCGCGCGGCAGTTGGCGGCGACGGCTGCGGCGCTGGCCTTGCCCATGCCTGGCATGTGTGCGAGTACGACGTTGTGGCGGCCGACGGCGCCGGTAGAGTATGCGTTGGGATCACCCGCGGCTTTGTCGTAGGGGGGGCCGTCGTCGTCCCAATGATGGTCGAAGAGGGCGCCGACGGCATCGGCTTCGATTGGGAGAGCGCAGATGACGGTACAATACAATACAATACAATTTATTAACGCCCGGCGGCTAAGCCGAAAGGGCAACTATTACAATCTGACTATACATTTCCCAAGATATGTCCTGATCTCGTCGAAGCCCGTACAAAGTTCATTATAGTTCATGCAGCCTCTTGTACCATTTCTCTTCGGATTCTCGTGGGTTAGTGGGGTTGTTAGCAGGCTTGCTTGAAGGCGATTCTCCAAGTGTTCAACGTCCTATCTTCGGCGGCTGAAGCGATGCCTGCTGTGTATGGCACGAGGTGAGGGGTTGTAGGTTCGGTGTGGCGTGGTGGGTTGTGTGGTGTGGTGGGTTGGGTGGTTTAGTCGGCCTGCGGTTGGTTCGTGTCAAGCCGGCCCGTGGCCATTGCGAACCGTATGGTTGCCCGAACGGCCGCCATGTTGGGAGTCCAATCTTTCTTATCCGATGGCGCTTTCCCTCCTAGGTAGAAGGAAATGTTGCTTCTGTGGGTGTCTGTGCATTCGAGCATCTCCGTGCTGCTTCCGTCAGGCTCGCCCGAATTCGTGGGCCTGTACCACAACCGCTCACCCCAGCTGATCCGTGGCATAAGCGTTGAGTGTCTCTTCGCACGCTTTGCCTGGTCCTTATTCACGGACGAGCATATGCCTTTTTTCCAGTCGGATCTCGAATACACCGTACGCCTGTGGGACAAGGCCAAAGGCGAGGCCGAAACCCAAACCCTGAAAGGACTAGATGCCAGGTCTAGTGCTCAAGTCTTTGAGTCCACGCGACCCCAGAGTCGGAGTGTCAGTCCAAAGAAAAGGTCGCTTCCGAACCAGGGTGGCGGTGTTGATGGCGGCGATGCGACTGCTTAGACGATGGAGATAGCACTGCTGACGAGTATGACCCCGATAGTAGGTATGAACCACCAAGGGGGCGATCACGGAAGCGCCGCTGAGAGGCGTTGGGGCCTGATGGAGAAATGCCAAGTTTGTCAACCTCGTTCGCGTCTACGACACAATCCAGCCTTGCCAGCGGCCAAGGCAGGCATGCATCGCAGCCCCTAACTCCCCAAGAAAGGGAGAACACTGCGTCTCTGGCATCGACTGGTGATAGTACCGGGAGTCAAAGAGCCCCAAAACGCATTCACATCGAAGAGCCGGGTGTAGAAAGCTAGGTCAATAACAATGATAGCTTTTAGTTTCTTGCCTTTCTCTATACCTAACTGGCTAGTGTGCTTCCTGGGCCCTTCTCGTGGGCCTTCCTCGCCTTGCCTAGCACCTCCATTTTGGAACATTTATTTCCTATTCTGGCCAATTTAGGGCTCCCGAAACGGCCCCGGGAGCAGTCAGGAGCAACCTCGGGAGTCTTGCAGAACAAAGCCCTACCACGCAGCCAATCGGTGGCATCCCGCGCCAGTCATGCATTGTCAAGCCTCCTGTCGACAAAGGATGACTTGCGCGAGCGGCTTCCGATTGGCGACGTGTTCAGGTCCAACTATACTAAAGAATAGCACCAAGAGGAGTAATAAGGGATTGCCTGCAGAACAAAGCAAATTGCACCAATGGGTCTAATGCAGATGTTGGGTCATGCATAGAGACGATGACTCTCCTGAACTCTCTGTCCGTTTCCTAGCCAACCCTCAGGGGCACCAACAGAAGTCACCTTCAGGCTTCTGTTTGCTTTCATGCGAGAGTCTCATGCAAGCTGCATTTTCCACGCAAATTGAGAGGCAACCACATCGAAAAAAGGAACCTTCCACCAAACCAAAACTTCCAACGTAAAACTTTCCACCTCCAAACCTTCCACAACCTCCCACATTTCTACAACCTCCCTGGACCTCCCGCATTTCCGCAACCTCCCACGACCTTCCGCATTTCCACAACCTCCCACATCCCTACAACCTCCTACACTTCTACAAGCCCCCACATCTCAGAAAGCATCGGAAAGGCCCCTCTGGCGCAAGCGGACCTCATTTCGGTGAGTCTAGCCACGGAAACCCGCTGACGCTTATTTCTGACGACTGACAGCCTGGAATTATGACAGGTCGCTCACCACCGTGCCCACAACCGCGCCTACAACCGCAGAGCGCCAGCACCGCCATTTGTGCAGATCGCTCGTTTACCTCGCACAGCCTTCTTACCCAGCACATCTGCAAATACTTCTGACGTGTCCCGCACCGTGCAAGGATTTACTTGAACGAAGTTCTTGTGTGGAAGAGGAGGACGATTGTGAATCTGAGGGAATAGAGGAACTGTCACGGCACGGCACAACTCACAAGGTCGAGCCCAGATAAAGTGCTGTATTGACGAGGAAACACCCTATTCCGGGGAGAGAAGAAGAGAGAGAAGGAGAGACAGAGGGATGCTCGCCGACTTGAGGGGAGGGAGACTCCCGAAGAGCCTGCAAACGGTTCCCTTCCCTTCAGCGAATGCAGTGCCAGGCTCGGTGAGCCTCCTGCACATCGAACGCTTCCCGCCTGTACCATCCTTCTCAGTGGTTAACCATTCCTCTGCGACGGAAACCTGCGCAGGCTCTGCGCCCAGTGGCTGGCCCCTACGGCAGTCCTCACCGCGAGCCATGGTTCCGAAGATGGTGCCTGAGGTGACGCCTCCCCGTGGCAATGGTGGCTGCTCGAGCAGACTAAGGCTGTCAACAAGGAGGGTATTGTCGTCGGGGGAGACACGTGGGCCAGGAGCTGCCGCGCGAGGCGCAATCACGATGGGCAATCTGGATAGAGCTCACCCGTGTAACCAATCCGAGCAAAACGACGAATAGAGATGTGG
>OUMK01000021.1_pt1 | contig 8781 bp, 7 predicted proteins | sample 1691031 | NCBI WGS metagenome assembly OUMK01 (sample SAMEA3914864, study PRJEB12502) | metagenome | biome: forest; material: soil | place: USA | collected 2012-03-12 | depth 0.3 m | reverse complement strand
GAACCAATAGTAAGCGCGTGTCCAGCCTTCCCTGCCCTTTTTCTGCAACTAGGAAGCTGTTTGTGGCTTTTCAACCCATCTTGCTGCTTTGGAAAGCCGTTCCTGTAGAGACAGGGATGGTCTTTGTGATATCCACCCAGGCCTAATGACTTGCTCCCCAGAACGGCTGTTGCCGCCAGACCCTCAATCATTAGAAACCCAGCAGCTTGATCCCGCAGGCGTCGTTTCTGTCTAGCCAGGAGGACGAGAACGACGACATCTTTGCCGAGCTGAGCCGACTGCCTGGTGGATAGCTGCATAGATGGCTCGTCGTTCGGTAACCTTGGTATGCTTGCCCGACTCTCCTGTGCTGGTGGCACGACAGAACCATCCTTGTCCTGCTCTCCTGAAATTGGAGGAGGGGTAGGATCGCAGTTCTCTCCGGGATTGGCGTTGCAATGTGCGCCGACATTGTTCCAAAACTCGATCCGGTCTTGGCTGTCAAGTGACTGCAAGGCTAGCTCAGCAGAAGCCAACTCTGACTTGCCACCCTCGTCATTGCAAAGAAGGGTACCTTCTTGACTCCCGCTTCTAGCTGAAGGAAGACAGTCATCGCCCGTCTCTGCAGAGCATCCACCTTCCTGAGTCAAGACACCGTCGTCTAGCAACTGCTCGGTCTTGCCAACGTTGGAAGCCACCAGGCAGAGTCGGTGGACGGAACAGATTGTCCGCCTTGGCCCTGAGCTCTTTAGCTTTTTTAGCTTCTTTAGCTTCTTTAGCTTCTTTAGCTTCTTTAGCTTCTTTAGCTTCTTTAGCTTGCCAGTGCCGGCCGAAGATCTTCGTCAGCTTGGGGTGCCTGGGACACCCAAGACCCTGCAGGCAAGGAGTCCCCGCGCAGTCGGGTTTACTGCCGGATGTTCGAACTGGTTGGTCGTGCTCGACGTGCAAAGCCTTGGGTGAGGCAGACGATGGGCTATCGGACTGTTGGGCGGACGCCGATTCATGGTCGCCGCCGCTGGCACTGGGGGCAGTATTGGCATCCTTGTCTGTTCGGGCGTATTAGCCGAATAGCCACCCCAGAGATAGGAAAGTCAGTACACATACGAGAACTGGCAACGCTGCGAGGTTGATTCCTGTTGCGCGCAGCAGTCGGAAGCTCCTCAAGTGCCAGGAGAGCAGAGTAGGATAGGCTGTCGTCAGGGTCGTCGCAATCAGACTCGCCATCGCTAATCAGAAATGCGTCTTCGAGCGAATCCCCAGGACGAACATGTCGCGGATAGTATGCATCCAGCTGCGTCGGCAGATGTGAAGGAGCTTCAGACGCCACGGGGGGGGTGCAAAAGAGCTGGTTGTCACGGCTGACGGTCGCCATCGTGTTGTGAGTGAGCGGAGCGGTCGAATTGCAGAAACTGTCAATGAGTTTGGGGAAAGATAGCTCGGAGACCACAAATCATGTGTGTTTAGTATCGCCGGACTCTAGGGAACCAGGGAAACAGCGAATTATATATGCGTACGCGGAAACAGACACCTCTGGCCTTGCTGTGTGACCCTTCCACGACGACGCCCTACACCCCTCTCTGCATGAGCTGGCTCTCCCCCTTGCCTTCCTAAATCCGGGTCTACCTCGCAGTCGCTTAACCAAAGCCACCCCGTGGGGGCCTCGTTGCCGGCTTGGTCTTGCTATCCCTGGAACGTTCTTAGTCGTGAAACACTTCGTCGTGTATGGTCCCTAGGGGTACGGGGCGGGTTGGGGCATCGGTTCACCTGTCCATCGTGACTTTGCCAATCATGGAAATTGCCGAGGAAGAGGGGAGAGGGCCTCGGAAGGAGGGAGAGGTTGCATGATCCACGACATCGGAGGTTGTTGCCCAGAGTGGTTTAACCGGAGCAGTGTTGGCGCGTATCCTCCCTTCCTTGCGTCCATCTGCATGCGCCTCCTCCTCGTCGTCCCGGTTCTGCCGCCGCCATGGCAAGGCGGCATCTCTCCGAACTATCTCACACGCGCTGTCGTTCCCGCCAGCCAGCCCCTTCCTAGATCCGATCTGCCTCGCCGTCGCTAAACCGAAGGCAGCGACGCTAGTGAGGCAAGCCCGGCATCTGGTCCTGGAAGCGGCTTCCTCACTCAAGACCCCAGGGACGACGACCCCTTGGTCAGCAAGCCTGCCGAGAGGGGCATGCCACAAGCCGCCCTTGTAGATGCTGTCTTTTCCGAGGATGTTGAACAGTGCCGTCGACTTCTCAACGCACATTCCGATCTCATCAACACTCCCTTGCAACACTCGCAGCCCGAGTGAGATCGCCGCCATCAACCTGAGGAACCAGTTGTAAGCGCTGTCCAGTCTTCCACGTCTACATACCCTGTGTTACAAACAGCCACCTAGCTCTTCGGCGGCAGGTGGAATCCATGCCAACAATTCTCCCCCCCTCCCTTCCTGGAGGCCATGGCTGGTTCTGCAGTCCGAAAGACGCCCCGCCCGGTGAGGATGAAACGGCTTTGCATGGAATTCCTGCCTTTGCTGGAGCTGGAAACGGCTCCTCGGAGTATTCTATTCCACACCCCAAGCTTCTCAATGCAGCAGAATAAATCTGGGGAGAAATTTCTGGCTTGAGACATCTCTGCTGTTGCCAGACTTGGAAGTGCCTCAGAAGGAAAAACTTTGGGGGTGAGAATGGAATATGTACACACACACGCGCGCACACAATTTATTCCACCCGGCGGGCTGAACCCGAAAGGGCAACTATGCACATCTACTAATACAGTTCTTAAAATGGATCCTGGTCTCCCAAAGCCCGTGCGTCCTCCTTTTCTGGCTTATATCCTTACTTCTTCTGTCCTCTTCTCTGCGGGTCCTCGTGGGTTAGTGACAACATTGCACAGATTTGGCTTGGCGTTAATGGCGCCGACTCCGTACCCGTCTCACGTGTTGTAGGGGATGCGGCCGGCACATCGGATTCGCGCTATGATATACTTCCACCCGGACTTCGACGTTTCAAGTCTAGAGAATAGACGAGGAGAAGCGGCTTTTTAGGAGCCCGTGAGGCTATTACGCCAACCCTATGGCGGGAGATGACTCAAGAGTAACGTAGTTGCCCCCTACATGCTGTCCGCATTCCACCAGCCACAGAGAGTCTGGTACGTGGCCGCTACCCTTTGGTAGAGTGTACCCTCGGGCAGAAGGACCTGCTTGGTGTACAGGTTGTGGATCAGGTTCCGTAGCTGGTGGGCAAGACCGCACCCTGCAACCAATTTAACCAACTACAATACAAGAAGACTCTGGTTCTGACCGTCCTGAATCTCTCTCTTCAGCGGAAGACTCTTCCACGCGGCCAGCCTCAATCTGGGCCTGGTGGATCTGTTCGATATCGACGAACACGCTGTTTGGATCTGGGACTACCTTCTTCCTTTTCGACGGCTTGGCTAGTTCCAATTCGACTTTCTGGGCCTCAAATTGCTGCCCGATGTGAGCTCTGTCAAAGTGGACCGGATCCCAAGCTTTCTGGAGTTTCCGAAACGCCAGCCGTTGGGTGTGGGGAGGTAAGTTGCGGAAGGTCTCTGGGTCGAACAGCTTCCTCAGGTCGGACTTCTTCCGAGGGGTAGATATTTCAGCTACTCTAGGCAAAACAACGGCTGACCTGGGTCTGGAGGTGTGAGGTGTATGGGGTGAGGGCTGCGGCTGACCATGCTAGGTATTGTGGAGAAAGGATTGCGTGCATCCGAACCTTATTGTACTCCTCGCGGAAGTACCGGAAAATTTATGCCAGACGTGGGCGTAGAGGCTAGATCATTCCGCCCCTGCCATCGTTGCCTTTGCAAGGAACTTTCCCCGCACAGCCGTTCTCGTCAATTTACCCGCATCTCGCGCTGAGCGTGATATCGTTCAAAGACGCTCAGAATGGGAGAAGGATTCACCAGTCTCATTTACTCAGTCGCAGGATTGAGGCTTGCTGATGGAACGGCCGATCGCACAAACCCATATCAGACTCTCGTGGATGCAACTCGCGCGTTAATACAAACTGCCGAAGCAACTGCCGCGCGTGCGCAACGAGTGCCCTTGACTGAGAGCACACATACTCGGGGAGGCCAGGACATTACGCAACTGAGCTCTCTGAGAAGAAGAGCCAACGCTCTTGCAAACATCACAGCGACGTTCAGCGATGCAGCCGACCGCTACGTTGTAGCTTACATTACATCGCTTGCTGGTCAGAGGACAGAGGTGCAAAAAATACTGTCGTATTTTGATGGAGAATTGAGGAGCATCGCTCAGGATGTTCTCAATGGGGCCAGCGATGACAGTAGCGTTCTGCGGGAGATACTAGAGCGTTGCTACAGTCAGTCTCTTCACACCTCTGGTGCCCTGCACTACGACAATTACTTCATTCCCTTGAGCGAAGCCAGTCTCGGATGGCCCTACGACCCCGACTTCGAGAGCGAGGAATACTATGAGCATGAAAACCGCCTAGACGTCGACGAAGGCTATGCTGAGGCCTTCCGTGTGCAATGTGAGCGCAAATCTGAGAACGAAAGGAAGCAAAGGGAAGAATGGATCGGCTTCTGGGTTCGGGCACTCAGCGAATGTCCCAATGGACCCACCCTCTTTTATCCGCCAACAAGTCGTCTTCCTCAACGGCATTTTGGAGATGTTCCGCGATACTTATTCAGGGCATTTGATCAAGCCAGTTCCGGTCAGAGCGACGAAAATGTCGTCGCTTCCATGGAGAGTATTTCCGCGACATCGTGGCACAGCAAAGTCGATCTCCTTTCGAGGATAAAAGAGGAGGCAACGAAAATGCTACACAGGCATTTGACTAAGTCATGTTTTGGAGGGGAAGGCGATGACAATTTGATGTCGTGGAGTAGTTTTCTGCTATTTGTGATTCAATACGCGATCTGGAGATGCCACCATCGTCACTGTGGCCAAGATGAGGTCAAGATTTGCACGGTCGACACGACGAAGTTTCCTCGTGGCCAGTTTGCGCGCGACATGACATTGCTCCGGGCCTATCGTCAAACTTCCGGACTCGACGAGGGGATGCGGAAATTTTTCGATTTTCGTCTCAAAAACGCATCCTATGACAACGGGGAGTATCTTTCGCAGGGAGAAGTGCATCACACTGGGCGGTCTTATGTGTTCTCTCTTGACCAACTCATCCAGGCTGTACTACATGACCTATATCCTGAATTTGCAGATTCCTCTGCAATGGGTTCATGGACAAACCGCGTGGGAAGCCTTCGTTTAGGATGGTCCATTGAGCATACAACAACCCAGGTCGACATACGAAGAGCGTTCGAGGTGGCCAGAGCATGCTTTAATACGTTCAATGCACCTGATGTAGCATTGCTGCTCTTGTCATTCAAAAACCGCAAGCCTCGGGCCACAACGACAACACGCACATCCCGGTTCCACAACGTCACACAAGAGCGTCGAAGAAACCTCAAAGATTACGGGCCAGATGAGGTCCAGCGATACATGGAAATCGCGGAAACGATGATGCCGAAGGACCGAGACGATTGCGATGCTTTAAGTTGGCTATCATCAGTTGATACCCAGCTCCTTGAAAAAGTCTTTGAATGTACTTCAACGGAAATTCGTCATGCCGATCATCATCGACGAACATAAGGTTGGCGCACTGACTTTGCCGTATGATGAGAGTTCAACTTGCTATTTAGGGTAGTATAGAGAGATCAAAACCTCATGTTGATTTTTAGGCCATGGAACTCCGTTGCTGCTTCTATTCACCACATTTGCATCGTCTTCCCTGACATTGACTATGATCAGCATGACAGAGTTATGCCTCATGAAGCGCACATTCAAAGTCTAGAACTTATCTGAGATATTTGTCCGAGTGTCCGTACTCTCGAACTCTTACTCGACACCCGTGCGATCTACTCCCTAACGACTCGTTAGAGACACTAAGTTTGCTCGACAGGCGCTTCAAGGATATCCTGTCATTGAAAGAGATCATTGTCAATGCCCAGGTGTACGGCGAAGATGGTCTAAGTGGTGAGGTGGCGGGGAGGATGCGCGAGTATGGATGGACCATCTAGATCACGAAAATGCCCAAGGAGGTTTGGACCTGTGATGAGCACGGCATCGACTTTGAAAACGAAGACGACTACAATGCTTATATGCATCAGATGTGGCAGAAAGAGGAGGAAGAACAGAGGAGAAGGGAGGACGAGGAGTGGATTGAGGAGTACTATAGAAGGAGGCGTGATCCCTATTGGAAGAACGATTCGGATTATGATTGAACAGATTCATCTCATTTATTTATCGGAGTCAGGGCAACGATGAGACCGCGACTAGCACCGTGATCAGCTACCATCACTGCAGAGCGTAACGCGGAGGCGACAGATAGTTGACAATGTTGAAGCGTGCTTCCTCGGCGTGGCACAAGATGAGTGATTAATTACACCAAACAGAAAACCTCGTCTCGGTGACAGTGCGAGCTCCGTCCCGGAAGTCCTTTGCTGTGGAGAACGCTTGAGCTCCCGCAGGACTTGGGAGTGTATACCCGAAAAAGGTAGCGAGGTACGTCGTCAAATCGGAGCCAGTGCCTCTTACCTATAGGGTCAAATGGAAGGCAATCTGAGTCAGGAGGTCGAGCCGGAGAGACTACAGTCTCTCCGATATTTCGTCGAGCCCCTGGTGCGTTTGCATTGCGGCAGTCGAGAGGAAGGATCCCACCGGGGAGATTGGTGGTGGTGATGCTACTCTCTATTCGTCTTCTTGCTGCAAGGTGTAATGGTAAGACGTAAGAGGAAAAAGGCCGGAGCGGATTTCATGGTGAGACGCAGCTGTCAGGGGTCCTTCGTCGCAGGGCATTTCATTATGTACGTCAAACTCAGAGACAGCGTCAAGTGAACTTTCAAGCTGCTGGAGTGCGCCAGCGCCCAACCTTTCGCCCGTGCCCAGGCCCTCTTAAAGCGCCATGTTCAGACAGGTACAGGCGCCGGGTTTTTCAAGCGGCGGTCTGTCGCGTACGACAGAGCCGGCAATGCCTTAACCGGCATTTGGCAGTGCAGTTGAAGAATTGGAAGTACTGTCTCTAGCATTAGAAAGCCAACCCAGAATCTTACTCCTATCAGCATTTAGCAATACGGATGCCCACCAGCCATTCACCCCTCGAAACCAGTCATATGACCACACTAGAATAATTTGCCACTGATGGGCGATCCGTTTGGGATCACAGTCACATAATAATGAGGTAACGTGCATGATAAGCGAGTCGACCAGACAAGCGAGTCGGCCACTTTTTCGCACAACGCATCATCTTTGCAGTTAATATCAATTTTCTCTACAACCCAATAACGTATCTTAACAGCGAGTGGAACATATCAGCGAGTGGAACATTGGTAAGAGCTGCACTGACATTTAGTTGTAGCACTAACAACCGGGATTAAACCGGGAATTGGCTCTTAGTGCTATAACTGAATGTCAGTGCAGCTCTTACCAGTGTTCTACTCGCTGATATGTTCCACTCGCTGTTAAGATACGTTATAGCTACCTCTTCAAAGGAAGCTAGGGTAATTCTAGCCCTTGAGGCTATACAAAATGACAAACACCTAAGCCTCCGAGCTGTAGCTAAGCTCTATAACATCCTATACAATACCCTCTGTGACCGACGCGCCGCCAAATTACACGACGCGATATTCTAGCCAACTCGTGTTGTCTGACGGATTTAAAGGAGCAGACTATAGTTTAGTATATTACTGAACTAGCTATACGTGCATTTCCTCCTACGTTACGTGGTGTAGAAGATATGGCTAACTATCTACGACGCGAACGCGATATGCCCCTTGTTGGTAAACGGTAGGCATATAACTTCGTCTAACGCTAGCTGACGATTAATACGCGTCGTTCGCGTAGATACGACTACTAGAGGGCGAAGTGCGAAGATCTAAAGGTTATTAGTAGGTGGTTTGCTCTAGTGCAGAACGTTAAAGCTAAGTACGGTATTGTGGAAGACGACATCTATAACTTTGACAAAACCGGATTTATGATGGGCATCATCTTTGTAGGCATAGTAGTTACGACCTCGGATGGCTTAGGCAGGGCAAAGCTAGCCTAGCCTAGCAACCGCGAGTAGGCAATGGTGATCTAGGGCGTTAATGCCTTTAGTTAGACCATCTCCCCCTTTATCATCTTAGCTGGGTAGTACTACTTCGCCAACTAGTACACTGAGTACAACCTCCCGGCCGACTAGCGCATCGCAATTACCGATAATAGCTGGACTACTAATGCGGTAGGCCTAGATTGGATCAAGCACTTCGACTGCTATGTAGCACTTCGTATAAAAGGAAAATGCCGGCTGTTGATCCTCGACGGCTACGAGAGCCACTACTCGCCCGAATTCGAGCTCTATTGCTAGTAGAATAACATCATTACGCTTTGTATGCCTCCGCATTCTTCCCACCTACTTCAGCCACTCGATGTTAGCTGCTTTAGGCTATTGAAGCAGGCGTACGGTCGCTAGGTTAAAGACCTAATACAGATGTATATCAACTATATTAACAAGCTCGAGTTTCTCTACAGCTTCCGCGAAGCCTTCTTTGCCTCTTTGATAGAGAAGAATATCTAAGGCGGCTTCGCAGGGTCTGGCCTTGTGCTATACGATCTAGAGAGAGTGCTTTCTAAGCTAGATATCAAGCTTTGTACGCTAACACCTCTGAATTCGCAGGCCGCTACACTATAACCTTAGGTCTTCCAAACACCGTAGAACCCCCGAGAGGCGACCTCATAGTCAACGCTTATTAAGACTCGCATTTCTAACTATCAGGGCAGCTCTCTAACTCCGATGTTG
>OUMK01000015.1_pt1 | contig 9568 bp, 6 predicted proteins | sample 1691031 | NCBI WGS metagenome assembly OUMK01 (sample SAMEA3914864, study PRJEB12502) | metagenome | biome: forest; material: soil | place: USA | collected 2012-03-12 | depth 0.3 m | reverse complement strand
GAACTCTTGCCAGACGATTGGCTGCCGACGACGACAATCTAGGTAGGCACTTAGGGTCAGTCCAAATCTTCGTCTCATCCTTTCTCGGCTCTTTCTCACCTGCGACGTCGGAATATCGACGCCGATCTGGCGAAGTCTGTCCTGCTTCTCGAGATAAATGTGGTTGCCGGAGCCGTCAAGCGGCTTAGTCTGCAATCTCCATCGTAGAGCTAGCCGCACCAGATGTTTCTTTGCTCATTGCGGAGCAGGTAAGACACTTGCTCTATTATGTGGTCCACCCTGGAGGCTTGCTTCTAGTTATCCGGCAACGCCCGGACTGTCTAGCATCCCGCAACGCTATCTATCAGCTACTGCTTTACCGGCCTGTCTAAGGATTTTCCTTATTCGCGTATATAATCCGCTGAGCATGTTTTTAGTTGCTCGCCGTTCTATCCTCCGGAACCGCATCCAAATTCCCCGACAATACCAGTAGATCAGAAATTGTAATCATCTTCTCCGACCGCTTAAACCCCTCCTCAAAAGGGAGCCGTTCCTCTTCTGGCGAAATAGTTAGCAAGACGTTTTCATAGCCCACTCCCTCCATTCCCTCCTTTTCCATGACATAAGACGATCCTCATAAAACGAATGGCATGATGAACCTACCAAACAAAACCCTCACCCACTCCCACCTCGCCCTCCCTACGGTCCCCTCCCCAAACACCCTCAGATAAAGGCACGTCTCGAGAGTGCTGGCCTGCAAATCCTTCTTAGACATGGCAAACGCCGGATCCGCCTCCTTGGCCGCCGCGATCCGTGCTCGCCGCGCGCGCGCCGCAGTCTCAATGGAGATGGACTCGTTCTGAGAGAGGTGCGTCGCCGCGGTCGCCCAGACTTCGGGCGCAAACGTCTTGTTGTCGGCGGGGGGTGCGTCGTGCACGTCGTGTCGGCTGAGGCTGCCGTCGTGTTCGATTACTGTGCGGGTGAGGAAGGGAGGGTTAGTTCAATTCGCCGCACGTACACAGGCGCGAGCGGGTTGAAGTTTTTTTTTTATTTTTTTTCTTCGCGGGGGGGGTTGTTGTATTGGATCTTACCGCCGTGCTTTGCTAGATCGTCGAGGTGTAGGGTGTACCGTTTGCCGGTGGTGGACGTTTTGACGCCAACGAGCCCGACGAGGAGGGTCGCGTCGGGCGCGAGGTTGATGGAGTCGTGGAAGCCCGCTATGAGGCGCGCGAGTGAGATGTTTTTGCCGTCGCGGGGGAGGTAGCCATGGTTGGCCAGCGCGTTTAGCATCGGGCAAGGGCTCCGGCCTGGTGATATCTTGTCAGCGCGAGGTTTGCCAACGGCCGGCCGTCGGGTGACTTACGGTCCTCAGGGGAGGGCTTTTGCCACGAGTGGTTTGATGTATCTTCGCGGCCAGCGATTGTTCGTATGCCTCGGACGACCCAGGCGAAAACATGGGAGAAGAGGGTGAGAGCCTTGAGCGCGATAGCGGGCGCCATGGTAGTGGTGGTGCGCTGGTGCGTTTGTGTTCCGCGATTCCTGGTCCGAATACCTTGTCCAGGGTTAAATGTTGCCCGCCGCTGCTTTGAAAACCGAACCTTCAAGGCCTCTTTGGAGTTGATCGCGGGGTGCTCCAAGTGGGTGAAGAGGAAATGGCCAACTGCCCAGATACAGGAAGCCACGGTACGCAGAGAGGAGCCAGTGAGTTGGGCATCCATGTGTCCCATTCAGAATCTTAGCATCACGATGACGGCTGCACTTGTCATGGCGGTCACAAACTGATGATAGCCGTTTGCGGAGACATACCAATGTCGTATTAATTCTCGGATCTTGCATCCTTCCAGTGCCCGCCGATATATCGACTCGGACTCTCATATAACTACATGGATTTTGCGATTTATGAGACAATGGACGTCAGACTCGACAACTGTACCATTAATATAACTCTTTCAGATCGTCTCGACCCGGCCGAGAGCCGCTTCGGTCATGTGCTCATGACTGATCACTACGGGCCAAAGCGCCGACCTTGCCGCGAACTCAATCCTTCAAGAAGACCACCACAAACCTTGAAGCCCTCAGGCATGGTGTCGGTGGGATTAGCCTGAACGCAGAGAACACGCTCAAGCGCCCCCCGGCGCAGTTCGAGTTTTCAGGCCACATTGCCTCATCCGATAAAAAATCTTGGTACGACGACACTGTGAAATGGGAGTTGAGGTATCACGACTCGTTTGCAGTGGAAATATCCCCTTTCGCAACCTACCACGTGGCGTTCGTCATCAAGTACGAGTATGTGCGCGAGCTTTACCTCAAAACCAACATTTCGGAAAAGATCCGTTTCAGAACCAGGGCGATGCAGAACCCCAATTCATGTTCTGATAGATGCTCTAGGGATATGGGGGAGGTTTTCCAGTATTCGTCACCATTGTCTTACACCACCTAACCTACCCACCTGACCGAACTTACACCGCCCCTTACCTTATGCTATAGACAGCAGGCACCACTTTAGCCGCCAAAGATAGGACGTTAAACACTTGGAGAATCGCCTTCAAGCTAGCCTATTAACAACCCTATTAACCTACGGGAATCCGTAGAGAAATGGTATAAGAGAAGTCATGAACTAGAATAGACTTTGTATGGGCTTTAAGGAGATTAGGATATATCTTGGGAAACGTATAGTCAGGTTGCAATAGTTGCCCTTTCGGTTTGCCTGCCGGGCGTTAATAAATTGTATTGTATTGTATTATTGTATGTAGCCGTGTCTGTCAAAACGACGAAATGATGATCTCAGTGGCTTGAAGCACATGCTCAAGTAGATTGGAACGGAACAGGTAGTTATCGTATCCGACCGGAAACACGAAATGTGAGTATCTGGTCTCGTCTGTCACAAGATGGTGATCTCAGTGGCTTTAATCACATCCCCGAGTAGATATCAATAATCTCGTTTACGAAATGCCTCAAATACTAGGCTATGGAGCCAATGGCACAGTGAAACTTGTAATGAAGAAGCCTATCTCGTAAAATGCCTCCTAATTTGCCGGTTTCCCGCACGTCAAGAAGTAACCAAGAGAGATTATCATATCTCTGCTGTGCCATGGTGCCATCATATCTACGTGAAACATCTATAAGAACAGAACCAGTTCGTAAGCTCCATTTATCAGCCCTGCTGTGTCCTGGCAATCAAAGAATTATTGGACACTGCAATTCTCAACATGGCTGCGCCGACTCCCATCATCCATCTCGACCCGCGAGCCTATCCTATTAGCGATGGAAATGCAGGTATCCATAGCCTGCGAGACCAAGTGGAGGCAATATCGAACATGGGATTGCTGGCAAATGGGTATCCGATTGTCCTAGGTGAGAAATTGATCTAACAAAGAATAAAGCATGAATAGAATAACTAACGGCATGACCGCTAGTCCCTGGGTTCAGCGGATGGGGCCGGCCTCTCCTGGGAACAGTCAACTATTTCGGCGGTTTCGAGGACTTGGCATTCGGCTTGTCAATGCTGGGATATGTTGTCATTGTTATTCGCATTGGCCCGATTTCATCAAACAGGGACCGAGCTTGCGAGATTCACGCACAGCTGTCCAACATAAACAGGGATGGCCCGGGGTAAATATCATTCTACCCCTAGATGTTGTGGAATTTTTTGGTCTAACTCGGGCAGTGGGTTTGACCTTCCAGGAGCAGCTGCGACCTTGATTCCTGTTGATTTCGGGAACAATCATCCAGCCTTCGACATAACAAATCCCGCCTATCCAGCCTTGCTCGATAATGCTCAGACATGGCAAGCAGTCGTCTATAACCCTCCAGCACCAGCAGAACCTCTCCCTGAAAACTGGACATGGAGTGCTGCCAATAAGGTCCATTTCATCTGCCATTCGCAAGGTGGTACAACCGTCAGATATCTGATTCAGATTCTTCTTGGACGAGATCCCGACTTCGCCAAAATAAACCGTGGCAATCGCCAGAACTGGGTCAAGTCCGTTGTCACGCTGGGCACCCCCCACAAGGGCACAACGGTGACAGAGGTAGTACAAGTAAGTCATACCTCCATAAGTGTTGATTCCCGAGGTCGATTTCTTACCCTAACGCAGAATGTTCTCGGGCCCAACTTGAACCCCCTCGTCGATTTCGTCACCTCTTGCTCGTTTGAATCCCGACCGAACAGGGTTTACGATCTGGGTCTGGACCATTGGGGTATCTCTCGTATACCAGGAGAGTTCTACGGCCAGATGCGTACGAGAATTGCCGGCGATGTGACGCGATGGTGGAATGGTGGCAACAACGGCTTCATGGACAACAGTCTTCGAGGTGCAGCGGCTCTCGACGCATATGCCCCTTCGCCAGCTACCTACTACTTCACCATGTCCTTCTGTGCGACGATACCGTTTCCAGATGATGCTCTCACTGATCAGCAGCTAAACGACTTCCTCGCTTTGCTTCCAGTGATCCCTTACTTCAACATCGGCGGAGTATTCGGCAAAGTTGGGGTACCGCTTCTACGAATGGGCACCAACGCCAAGTTGCTGCCCAATACCGTCGCAGTTCTGACATGGATGACGAATGTCGCAAACGCCCACCTCGGGATGAACGGATACTTCTCTCGAATTCCCCCTCCTGGCTCACAGATACCTCGGCCGGACGTGCTCCCACTCCTATCGTTCTCTGCATACGCCATGGGAGGACTAAATACTCCTCCTCCTGCCAAGTTACGGACAACGGCGGACCAACTCAAGCCGAATGATGGCGTTGTGAATACTATATCAATGAACGGTCCAGTTTCAGGCCCTATTAGGGACGGAAGGAATTTTGCAGCTCAGCTTCACGCTGCCGCGAAACCAGCGGCCCTTCAGGGGGTCTACTGGCACCTGGGATCGAACTCGACGATTGACCATGCCGACCAGATCGGTGTATTTACGGATCCTGCCACTGTGAGCTTTTACCCCTTATGAAGTTGCAGAATCCTTGACATGCATGTCTCACCGCCTCGCACTAACGATGAGGTAGTCCAACCAAGTCCAAATTATGTACAGGTTGTTTGCCTACTTGCTAGATCACCTTCCATAGCCGTGCTTTCGAAATAGACTGCAGCGGCTTGATTACCGCGATACTCCAAGCTGGTCAGCGTGTCCGGATGCTCCTCTCCCAGTACCCTCTTTCTCGCCTCCGTTACTTGCACCTCTAGTGATTCGCCCCTCCTTCAATCGGCCTTGATCCCTGTACGTCAACATTAGATCGCTCATGGTAGTCAGCGTATCTGGATACTCCTCTTCCAGCTCTCTCTTTCTTGCCTCCATTACTTGCGCCTCCAACGACTCGGCCTCCTTCCTCCGACCTTGATCCCGGCACCTTGCCGCCAGGTTGGCCATGACAGTCAGCGTGCTGGGGCTAAGCGTCTTGAACTCATGGGGAGCGGATAGGGAAAGGAGCTCTCGTATGAGCCGAATGTTTGGGAATATAGCTCATCATACCAAAGCCACGATTTTACGGTGCATCACTGACGTTGGTAAACCTCTCTTTTGTCCAGGGGGTGCTCGCTCGCCCCAAGATTTCCTCGCGCAGAATCCTATTTTCTTTTTCTTTTTTTCAATTTTTTTTTTTTTTTTAAAAAAAGAAAAAGACAAACTCCACTAATAACTACCATAGCCCACTAATACAACCTTTCTGAATACCCAAGTTTGTCACGCAGGCCGCAGTGCACCCTTCAGGCAGGCGCACTCCACCCTCTATACTTCCCGCTCTCTCCCAACCTCGCCCAAGGCGCGAACACATTCCTTTCCCCAATCCTATCCAAGATCCCCTTTAACTCAGGGAAATGTCGTCCCAACATGTCCTTCATTCCACCATCCTGCACCCACCGAAACCCAACCCTGGTATACGTCCCTTCACTCCACTCCCCAGGCCCCGCAAAAAACCGATCGCTCTTCAGCCTCCGCGAAGCCATCAATATGAAAATTCTGAAGGCTGTCTCGGAGAACCCAAACCCGGGTATGAGCGGCTCAGAATGAGACCCAATTAGAGCATCTACCAACTCGATATCACCGTCATACGCTTCCCTCAGCTCCCCCGCCAGTTTCGTATTCCCACCTGTGAGCTCTTCAAAACTTTTCGGGACGGGCAGCCGCAGTAACCGACGGAACCGACAGTACCGAGGTACGCCGCGCTCGCGGTCGCGGAGGATGTCAACGGTACCCAAGTCGCGGATTTGCCCGTCTGGTGTGGGGAGAGTGCGCAGGAAGGACGGGTAGTTGTTGTTGGTGATGGCACCAGGGTTGTTGATGCCGAAGGAGTAGAAGGCGTCGGAGAAAGTGAGAAGGGATTTGCGGAAAGGGGTTTGGGCTTCTAGATAGGATGATTAATAGTTGTGTTGGTGTCGGTGTCGGCGAAGGGTGAAGGGGGCTCGATGTTACTTACGGGAGAAGGTCATGGACCCGACGGGAATGGTCTGGATGTGCTGGCCGGTGGTGGCGGAGAAGAAGGCAATGTTGTCTACAGGGAAAAAGATGTGAGCCATAAAGAAGCGGGTGGTAAAAGCGGAAGGGGGCATACCTGGCATCAAGGCATGCATCCGATAGACAGAGACAAATTCCTCGGTCAGAGAATACGGCGTGCCGTCTTGGTCGGCGCCGCTTCCGGGGATGCCGCTAATTATCTCGCTAGTCTTGGAGATGCGGCCAAGTATCTTGGTGAGCTTCTCGCCGACAATACCCCACCAGTTAGCGGCCATGCCGATTTGTAGGGCGGGATGGGCTAAGATGGCGGGCGTCCACTCGACGGTATGAATCTTAGCCATCAGGGCGCAGTTGACAAGGCGGGCTTTGTCAAAGATTTGGTCTCTAGGCATCATCAATTGTCCAAGTAACCAGGCATAGGCTACACATGTGACAGAAGGGCTTACCCAGTCATGTCTGGATACGACGCCTTCAACGCGTCGCAGATGGCGTTGTGCTCTAGCGCAAAGAGAGTGTGCATCATTTCCATGCCCATCCACCAGTTGTCGTTGAAGCCGGTCAGGGGGTTGCCGTCCTTGTCCCGAGCAAGGAACGACACGGTCCCGAGCTTATCGAGCACCAGCTTGCCGTCCGGATGCTTGGTTCGCAGCGACCGGGTCACTTTCTCACTGGAGCCGTATATCTGTGAACCATCCCACCAAGGTGTGTTTTCGTTCGTGTACCCGGGACACTCGATGTCAGACGGGTCACGCACTTTGTCCGGCTTGGTACGGAACAGCTCCATATGTGGATGCGGCCAGGCGTCACCGCCCTCGGCAAGGGGGACGTTGAACTTCTCTTCACTCTACGCAACATCAGCCTCGGTTCAGTAACCAGGGTAAGACGAAACCAACTTGAGCATGATTGACCCAGTCATGAATCTGGAACTGGATCCAGGCCGCAGCCAGCATGTTTAGCGTCGTGGCCGGGATGAACCGTCCATCACGACGGGCCATGAACTTGTCGCTAATCATGCGCGGGTTGGGCGTCCAGAGCTCTTCATCCGTCGGCTTTTGGGTCAGGTGCCGTGGAAAATTGCGGCCGAAGCGCAGGCCCCTGCAGCCCATCTGGGGCATCTCGAGCGAGTTGAACTTCCCATCCGAGTGGCGAGCTCCAATGTAAAGTTCATTAGGGATCGGGTCGTCGCGTGAGTTTCCCTGGGCGTCGGCGGAGACATAACCATCGTAGAGGTTGTACTGGCGCAGCTCAATGCGGAGGAAGGCAAGGTTGAAGGCGCCAATGATGCCAGGGAGGTTGTACCAGGGCACGATGTTGTTTAGAAGTCTGAATGTGACAATGCCCACACGTTCTATCAGGCTAGGCTTGAAGGAGGGAAGCAGCTGCTTGTCTTTGTCTGACGTTCGCTGGGTGCTGTTGGGGGTGTAGACACCATCAGCGGCGCCGTTGTTTGCGGACATAGCAACCTAAGTCCCGGGATCAAGATGTAGTGTTTGTTGGAAGTCTGGACGTCTGGAAATACTATGAGTTTTTAATGATGGTAGAGATAGCCCTAGGCATATGTATATCTCCCCGCTTACTGCGAACTGTCGGGGCGCGTAATTATTCAAGGTACTGGGGTATACTGTTGGGCGCATTATCGGTAACTGAACATGTGGTCATCCCGAGTCGATGCTTGATAGGCATGCATCATATGTCGCTCCCTACACCTTACGAAAGTTTGGCTGCTGGTGTAAGTGCAGGCCTTGTGTTACTCTTCCTTCAGAACATGCCGGTAGTGCAATTGGTAACTCGTGAAGACAGGTTTAAACGCAGCGGAAATTGCTTAACCCGTATCTGAAACGCCACTGTGATGAGTAGCGAGGTCTCCCCAACAGAAATGGGTGGTTTACAGGCTGAATGCAGCCCGGATACGAGTCCCACCTGCATCAACTCAACAGGATAAGGGGGTAAGATTGATCCTTACGGTCAGCGTATATTGTACATTGTACAGACGTATATCGTAGAACCTTTCTGTCCTAAGGTCCCTCTCGCACTACTTGTAGACAATATGAGTGGTGGCAGCAGCAGTAGCAGCAGCGGTAGCAACGAATACGGCCCCTGTGTCTACAGAGCAACGGATACGGAGCTCAGATTTACAGAGCAACGAACACGACCCTAATGGACACGACGACTCCAACAGACACGACCCTAATGGACACGACAACTCCAACAGACACGACCCTAATGGACACGACGACTCCAACAGACACGACCCTAATGGACACGACGACTACAACAGACACGACCCTAATGGACACGACGACTCCAACAGACACGACCCCAACAGAAATGGCGCCCCCGCGCCACGGCTGTCCATGCGCACGGCTCTACCGCGCAGAACGCGGCACGGCGATTAGCTAGCAAAATAATTGCATCTTTTTTGCGTCAGTTTCATTAATCAAGGAGTTAATGTTGATTGATAAGTAGCTAGTTAGGTGTAGAAATGATTGCATCTTTCCTATGTTAGTTTATTATAATCAAGGCCGCAAATTGGGTTAGTCAGAAAGCATTGTATAAGAGAGAACATACTTCGGCAAATTCTTAAAACGCCTACTGCCATTAAATTCCTCTACACACTACCGCAACTTCAAAAACAGTATCATCAGTTACCTTATCCTCATTACCAATCGTCCAATCTTCCTTTCAGAGCTCTCATAACCAAGCAGAAGAGAGTCACAATGACCTACACTGTCGCAAAACTGCTGACAATGACCCAAACCGACCTCGACAACCTCTTCACAAGCGCCAAAGCCGGCCACATTCCGAACGGCGAGGCGAAAGGGACGGTAATCGTCGCGCCGGGCACCCCTTTTACGCCCGAGATCGCCCAGTTCATCAATATCTTCGCCTGGCAGGGCAAGATCTTCGACGCACAGAAGATGGCCCTTGTGAACAAGATCACCGTGTTCGGCATCGATGCCATCCTCGCTCGCATCATCCGCGAGCCTAGCTGGATCGATGGAAAGGAATGCATTGTCCTCGACTACTCTCAGACCTCCTTCGTTGCCCACTGGATACGCGATGAGATCCGCCTCATCTCTCCCGGCCTCTATCTTGGGAGGGTGTTCTGGGACAAAACCCCTCTCATTTATTTT
>OUMK01000005.1_pt1 | contig 9971 bp, 6 predicted proteins | sample 1691031 | NCBI WGS metagenome assembly OUMK01 (sample SAMEA3914864, study PRJEB12502) | metagenome | biome: forest; material: soil | place: USA | collected 2012-03-12 | depth 0.3 m | reverse complement strand
GTTCTGGAAAGCTGAAGAGGGGCAATTCAAGAATGGCAATGAGCCCGGAGCACAAGCTCCATGCCGCCCGGCTTGTTGCCAGCTCAGTGATGCACGTTCATGCGCCTGGTCGGAGGATGGTTGCTGGACTAAAGATGGTGAACAATTACACGTGCGAATTGGGCTGCTTTTCAACTTGTCAGGACAGGAAGCTCCGGTAATGCCCGGATCATTGAAGAAAACAAAAACGACGCCACTCTCGGTATTATGCCTCCATGGAGACGGCTTTGGCTTTGGCTTGGAAGGGCACCCCCCTCTGGCTGTAAGGGTGGCACGGCTAAGCGGCTAAACGGTCCAGGCAAACCAGGAACACGCTTACACGCTTACTAGTCACCGAAAGGAATTCTTGCCCGGACCAGATGCTCCGGGCGTATGGAGCATTTAGAGATGTTTACCTTGATAGGACATGCCTAAAAAAGCTGCTGCTAGATATCCCGTTATCTAGCGACCCTCGAAACAGATCGCAGTCACTACGACCTGCTTCTGGGTCTCGGTCGTCTATCTCTTGTCCATCAGTTGTGTCATGCATTCCGATCAATGCCAGAGCTTTCCCACGTTGGCCAGCATCCCCTCAGATACGGCCCCTCCCCCATGGACGCTGGACAAGTTCGTCGACCACCTCACGGCCAACCACTGTCTAGAGACGTTGGAATTCATCCACTACTCGTCGATTTACCGCATGTGCTACGAGAAAGTGACATGCACCACGCCAAGCCGATCTACGTCCTCGACGCCGGGATACGAGCACCTACGAAGCCTCTGGGTATGCCTAATCAACACTTATATTGCCCCGAACGGGAAGCGCGAGGTCAACATCCCGTTCGACGTCAAGGCCCGGCTGCTTGCCACCCGTCAATCCGATGATCCTCCCAGCCCGTCGATGCTGGACTCTGCGGTCAGCCTCGTCTACGATCTCATAGAGAGCTCCATAATGGTTTCGTTCCTTAGCTTCCCGATTCCATCGAAACAGGAGGTGGGAGGCAATGGTCGGCGAGCCCACCGCAAATTCGGGTGGACGTTGTGGTGGAACGACGTAAGGAAGTCAAAGCTTCGGTGGGGATTACGACGCCTATCAGGACTGGGATCGGGGACGTGGAAAAAGGCACCCTGACTATACACTGTGAACCGACAGTATTAGGAGAGGAATGTGCAGATATTAACTACGTGACGTTCTATTCACGAAGCTGTATCTGCTCATCAACAACCTAAGTGCCACAGAGCTACGCTACACCCACACACATATATAATTTATTACGCCCGGCGGGCTTAACCCGAAAGGGCGGGCAACTATGGACATCTACTAACTAATACAATTCTTACTAGTCTCCCAAAGCCTGTACGTCCTCTTTTTCTGGCTTATGGACAGCAGGATACAGACGACCCCTCCCATCCCTACTATATTGTTTCTCCTAGAGCTGCTGACGGCGATCCGCACTGCCCATCCTGTCTGCATCTAAGCTGTTACGGTTTTATCCACTATAGTGTCTACTCGCTCCTCCTATAGTGATAACACAAACAGATTAACGGTTTTAAGGCTCTTTAGAAGGACGTTCTTAAGTATATCTACTATCTAGTAGAAAGGTAAGCAGTAAGATCTCTAGAACTTGCGTATCTAGAAAGTAACGTTGTAGAGTAGATTAGTCTTTAGCAAGGTATAGATGTCTGTCTATATCTTGATCGCTCTTTTCTAGAATCGATCTTAGGCTATAGGATATAAGCTTCTACTTCTATTATACGTATGTCACAGATCAACCAACGGGACACTGTGGAACAGCGCCACCCGGGACGTGGGGCGCATGGGATGCGGGGCATCCCGAGCCAATCATTGGGACAAGGATCGGGTGCGCAGCACGCAAGCTGATCAGTGGCCGATAGGCACTGGTCACGACTGATCAGAATGATCAGTGGCCAACAAGCACTGATCAAGGTGATCAGTGGGCGCACGCCACTGATCACGACTGATCAAGGTACAAGGTACCAAGGAATTAGATAGCTATATAGTCACTCGTGCTGGTGAGCTCTGGGAGGTCACCAGTTGTCAATAAACGTCACAGTTCAGTGCAAGCTAGGAAGCCTCTACATTGCGTTGTGATTGAAGCATCTTGTTGGGAACCTTTTGGCTTCCCCGAATCCATCCGATCAGCAACCCCGTTGCGATACCTCCGCTGAACCCTTTCAGGAGCAAGCCTGGTTGGGTCACGATTCGTCACAACGTATTGCTACTGTACTAAATGTTCCTACGATTGCTTGTACCCTGATCCTCTATACCCTATTAACAGCTAGCACAGCTTTCCAATTGTATTTATATACCTAGACATTAGAGGCGTAGTCTATAACCAGCGTAACTATAGATATAAACAGCTACTAGGCTATAGGTAGGGATATACTATAGAGCTGCTTCAGCTCTGTCGCTGCCTTGAGCCCTTCAGAGGCAGCCTTTGCAATATATTCCTTGTACCTGAGCTTAGTATCTATAACTACCCTAAGGACCTTAACGTAATCTTTCGGCTGAACAGCCTAGCCCTTGATAGTGAAGGGCTCCAAGTTAGCCTTATAGGCCTTACAGGTAAAGTGGATAACGGCTGTCTTGTCTACTTCAAATGTCGCTCCGCTTCGCCTCTCCCAGTCTAGTGCCTCATCGATAATTGCTTCGATGCCCTTGCAGGTGCTCTGCGCTGTCGGACCTGTGACCTAGGCTATGAAGCGGCGCCTTTTGCAGAAGCTGCAGATGTGACGACTAAGGACGGCTCTTCAGACATGGAGACGGCCCCGGATGGGGGTGCTTTAGCCAAGAACCCCACGTTTTCAATGTCCGACTCTCTCGACGGCCACCGACATTGGGACTTACGTCTTGAAAATCAACCATTCAATGGCACTGATCCTAGTCTCCGCCTTTGCCAGTCTTATGTCCAGCCGACATCCGAGAATGAAGCCCCTTCCAGGCTCGCGTGGGACACTCGGCAACGGTTCCGCCACATCGATGTGCCATATCACAACACCAATTCTTCTCCCGGCGAGAGCGAGCAGGACCCCATGGCTTATATGGGCGAGGCCTGTTCAGGGGACCAAAAGGCGTCAGACGGAGATCAACCGGATAACCCTCCGTTACCAACACCGGCATGGAGGAACTCACCAGACCGCGCAATAGACACTCCGAAGAAAACTCATCTGGGGAGTCGTCTATTGAAATCGTGAGTCTTTCAGTCTCCGAGGTTTCGGAGGACGAGCTCATTTGCGCCCCGGACCCTGATGATAGGATCTCACAGTTCATTAACGTAGCTGCTTATCGCTTGCTGGAAGAGTACTGAAGAGCAACTATCTTTCCACCGCCGAATAAGGCTGCGATTAGCGCCAGGTCGCTAGCCACCTATGGAGAAACACCGCGGGTGACAAATAATCCTGAACCTTCACGCTACCCTCATCAACACCTACCTGGGCCCCACCGCAAGGGCAAGCGTGCAAAGAAAGGTCAGGGTCAAGACTTGGGTGACGAAGAGCCGCAAAGATAGCAACCTAAAAAGCAAATGGTCAACGCCACGAATGAAGGAAAGCCAACTCTGCTGCTAGCCTGCCCGTTCTGGAAGCTAGATTCGCAGACGCACGACAGATGCTTTAAGCTTATCCTTAGCAACACCTCACGAGTGAAACAACACCTTCTTAGAAAACATTCCCCGAAATTCTACTGCTAGCGCTGCCACGCAATCTTTCCTAACAAGGAGACCCTTGACCAACATATCCAAGTCCAAGTCGTAACTTGCCCCTGCAGCGAGTACAGCTTCCCTCAAATCACCTACTAACAACGACCCCAGCTGTCAACCAACCTGCCAGAAGCCGATCAGTGGTTTGCCATCTGGGATATCATCTTCCCGGGCTATCCGCGGCCCTCTTCGCCGTACATTGATGCCGAACTCTCTGAAGACCTCTGTCGGTTCAGAGAGTTTGCCGAAGCGGACGGCCCGGATATTATGACTGCCGAGATGCAACGCAGCCTCCAGATGATCGAAATACCAGCGGAGCAGACCACCGCGATTCTTCGGCAAGTGATCTCACGTTGGTAGTCCAGCCGTTGTTGGTAGTTGCGATGCGCCAGTCGGCTGCGAGGTTGTACTCGGTGTTTTAGTTGGCGAGGTGGTACTGTGCGGCCAAGATGATGAACGGAGGGATAGCCCAGCCGAGGGTATTGACTCCCTGGATCACCGTTGCCTATTCGCGGTTGCCAGGCTGGGCTAGCTTTGCCTTGCTACGGCTATCTGAGGTCGTCACCACTATACCGGCGAAGATGATGCCCATTATAAACCAGTCTCGTCGAAGTTGTAGATATCGTCATCCACGATACCGTACTTGGCCTTAACATTACGAACGAGGGTAAACCACTCGCCAATGACCTTAGGATCCTCGCACTTGGCCCTCTGGTAGTCGTATCTACACGTCGCGTCTGGATCTCTAGCTAGCGGTTGACGAAGTTGTGAGCCCAGCGTTTGCCGACAGGGGGCGCGTCGCGTTCGCGCCGTAATTGGTTGGCCATATCTTCCACCCTAGACAACCTAAAAGGAAATGCACGTGTATCTAGCTCAAGGACGTACTGAACTATCGTCTGCTCCTCTAGATCCGTCAGATTGCGTGAGTTGGCTGGAATGTCGCGTCGTGCAGGTCGGCCAGCGCGTCGGTCGCCAAGGGTTGAAGTTGATACATTATAGAGCTTAGCTGCGGCTCGGAGACTTAGTTTCTTGTCATTTTGAAGAGCTTCAAGGGCCAAGATTACCCTGGCTTCATTCAAAGACCGAGGCATTTTGGGTTGTTGAGAAAATAGTTGTGTCCGGCTTGCTTGTCTGTCCGGCTCGCTTATCAAATACGTACAGGACTTCAATAATAACAAGTTTGGAGGACCAATCTGATTTGAGCAGAGAATTTACTAGCATGTCGTTAAAATCCGGATTTGTATTAACACCCTCCAAGCTGGTGCCCGCGGTGTCGAGTTTCATTTTTATGCCCAGCACAAGAAGCAGTGACGGAACGGATGGAAGAGAAATCATAATTAGTCGCCGAGTACAACGTAGCGGAGAACAAGGGACTTTTGTTGGCACTGGGCGCGCCAGGAGAGACTATTCGTTTGCTAGTCCTTGCCCTCCCAACCCGGCTATAATTTAATTATGTACCGTTCATTCTTCTAGCTCTCCATTTCATCCCCCAGAACCAGGTCGCCGCCACCAGTGGCACACATATCAGCACCACCAACGCCAGCCCCAAGAACGCCGGCCCGGGACCTACAGCAGCAATCATGGTCTCGATGAACGCAACACCCAGGGCGCCGAAGCCGCACCGCACCAGGTTGTTGATGGCCGTGCTGCTGGCGCCGCGCCCCGGGCACAGGTCTGAGACGAGTGTCTGGTTCAGGGCGAAGATGGCGTTGCTCGTCGCCGCGATGAAGAACTGCAGCGCCAGCGGCACGGCGATCCAGCCGCGCAGGGCGGTGAGGGCCGGGGACGCGAGCGAGAAGCCGTACGCGGCGGTCGCTGCCACGAACAGCGCTGCGATCCACGGCAAGTTGCGCAGGCGCGCGCGCTCGATCGGGAACTCGCGGGGCAGGTCCTTGACCGGCAGCGTGTAGTCCGGCGGGAGGTTGTGTGCCGCCCGGTACGCTGAATCGGCGGCGGCGAAGTCGCGCGTCATGAGCTTGCCGGCAATGGTCGATCCAACGATGGTGCCGAGACCTGCGCGCAACCGACGAGTTAACGGGCTCCGTTCCGGCTGAGGGGGGGCTTTAATTATTATTGGGAGGCGCGTACCGTTAGGCAGAAAGGCGAGGCCAAGAAGGCGCTCGCTGAGAGCGAAGCTTGTGTTGAACAAGCCGGGAGTGCTGGATGTGACCATGCTCCATATGCTGTAGACAACGCCCCCAAATACCAGGTTAAAGAGAATAGCTCTCTCGGCCAAGAGGCGCAGGGGTTCCACAAACGTAAGAAGAGTCACCCGTTTGCTGCAAGCAGGCCCGCCTGGATTCTGCGCGTGTTTGGGCGCCCTAATACTGTACACAAGGGGCTTGTATATTCCGCCGAGTCGCAGGGAGCCGTCGCCTGCGATACTTCGCATTGTCTCCGGGAGGAATACGAAGATGATGAGAATGGTGAGAGACGAAAGAACCAACAGAAACACGAAGATGGACCTGAAGCCCAGGAAATCCGCAAGGAGGCCACCTATAACGGGACCTATGGCGATGCTAAAGTTCCGAACTACCAGGCAGATTGCGTTATCAGTACCTGATTCAAAGGGCGGCGCACCAAGGAGGATGGTAAGACGAAGGCTTACTGGCTTGGTAGAAGCTGATGAAAGCACCCCTTTCAGCAGGTGGTGAGACGTCCTGTATCACTCCATTGCCTTTACGACGACATTAGCAAACGACCATGAAAAGGTGTCTAGGTAAGGTATGCAGGATTTCAGAGTGAAAACTTGCCGATGCTGACGGTCGAGGCGCTACCGGCTGCCTGCAGGCCCCTGAAAACTAGCAATACCGCAAAATTGGGCGAGAAGCTCAGAGCAATATTGGCGATGATGTAGACTGTAAAGGAGGCAAGATAAATAGGCCTTCGGCCAAGCGAGTCGGACAGCGAGCCCCATATTACTGGTGCCACGCCTTGGATGATGAGGTACGATGTGATGGTCAAGGAGACGTCGTTGAGAGTGACCTGAAGATCCTATGATACTGTCTGTTAGCCCGTGTACCTTTTCGAAAGAGCAGTTGTGAACCATGAGGTGACTTGCTCTTGCGATGGTGTTGAGCGAGGGAAAGTAGATGTTCGACGACAAGCCGGAGAACATGCCGGCGACGCCAATGATAACGATGAGGAACCACTTTTGCCTCTGCGAAAAGACGTGGTATAGCTTCTCTTCCCCGGGTTTCTGGCTTTGCCCATTCTCCGATTGCACAGCACGCGAGGAGCGAACTTGATCCCGCTTCTCCTCGTCCCTGTCCGACTCCTCCAACGCAAAGGCATCATCAAACGGATCTTGCGCATTCGCAAGCTCTGCGCTCGTCCGACCGCCGGTTTTGCCACTCAGCCTTCTGTGGTCCCCAACGTCCGGCGTGACTGACCGCGTCGGCATGTTGTGATTGTGCCAATGCTCCAAGTCGAATTGCGGCTCGATGGTGATCATCCGAACGCTAGCTCTCCGAAGAGAGTAGATGCCAGATCCAATTTCTCGCCAGCCCTCCATGATCGTAAAACGACGGGAGGCATGCCGAGCATCGGCTGTCATGGACCGGCGCCCGTCCATGTAGTCCGTCGTTTCCCAACTAAAAGATATCGCTGAAAGTGAAGGATAAGGTATTATTAAAGAAAGATGGGGAAAGGAGGGACAAGATCTGATGTACCAGTATACCAGCGCCTGCACTTCTCCGTGGAAGAGAAGCTTAATCCGAGCCCAGCTACTAAGATAAGGTACGGCAGGTAGTTTTCTGTCACGCCCTCGTATATTAAACAATGGCCGGTGGGATAATCCCAAGCTAAAACTCGAGGCGGCGAAGCACGGCGGAGTGTGGGTAGTCACAGGCGTCTTTTTGAAACAGCCTGGATATAAACCAAAGGTGGGTGTCGGGGGTTGGGGGTCATGAAACGAAACCCGCCTCGCCCTCGCGGGAACGGTCGTTCCGGTCCTGAGTCCTGACCCACAGGCAGCCTCTCATCCGTCCCAGACATCGAAAACATGACACTCGGGGCCACGAGGGTAGAGAGAGAAAGAATGCTTCTTTCTTGAAGGGCGGTTTAATTCTTTTGTATTTATTTTTTTCGTTTTCTTTTTCTCCTTTTTTGTGTGTTATAATTATTACACGTGTTCTCCTCCATATTCCAGCTCCGGATCGGTCGTCAATGTAAAGGATGATTATCAAGTTATCACGAGGCAGCCGCAGGGCCCCGCCACCCGCTCTCAATATCCCGCCCTGTCAAGATCTTCTATCGAAGTGCTCAACCCCCACGTCAACGAGGACCCGGATACCGACACCGGCGCGGATCCTGACGCCGACGCCGACGCGGACGATCCTCAACCAACCATTAACTCCCTTCACCCCTTTCGAGTCAGTTCCAACCGCAGTATTGTCAACAAGGAAATCGACAATCCTTGTCCATACTCTGACACCCACCTCGAGATCGCAATCGGTATCGTCGACCGGCACGCAGTCCCCGACGGTCACTGTTTTTGTCACTCCTAGCGCAAGCATATCGGTCATCACAGTAACAAGGCCGAGTGCGAGAATCGATGAGGACAGAGTCGAAACGCCTACTGCGACGACCGCACCCGTGTCTCTGCAGGCACCTGTACAGCAAAGTTCAAACCCAAGCACAGAGCCGGAACTGGCCTCGGGCCCACCGGGCAGTGTAATATCGGGAAGCGGTGTTGCTCTGCTCGCTGTTCTTGGGACCATAGGTCTGATGTCTTCTCTCTCTGGAACTAGGGCTCTACCCAGCTAACTTGGACGCGTGTAGCTGGTTTGTCCGTATTGGGGACCTTGGCTTTCATCATATTACGCAGGAGGAAACGAAGGACTGAGGCTACAGTGCAGGTGAGTGCTTGATTGCCGCTCCCAATACCATGATGACAGGAGCTTACAACTCTTCTAGGAAAAGAACATGGCCGTGGCAAGGTTCGAAGATGGGGGGGATTCCTTTCGGGCGTTGCGGGATGGGCGGCTGATACGGATATTACAGTCTCAGAGTGCAAGAGAAGATGGGAGATTGATAGGTAGGTAGGTTCTGAACAAGATGAGACACAAGCTTGGGTAGTCCAAGATGCTGGAATTCATGTGATTAAATCCGCCTTGGGCCACTCTCCAACGACGACGCATCCCACGTTTCTCGGACGTCCCAGAGAACATCCTATACGCGTTACCGGACCTTGAAGGCATCTCACCGCCCAGAACGACAACACTTGACCACGGTTGGATATGCGTTGTATGCAACGACATGCACCAAGGATTGTTCTGAATGCTGAAGACTCCTACCTAAGCAGCGGTCGGGCAGATCACACTCACGCTTGAGGTATTGGACACTTGTTGATATCATGCTGTTCTGGTGCGGGACATTGGTTCGAGCCAATAAGAGATACTGTAACGACAAGAACATCACCTATGTAATTACCTTAGGTACCTTAGGTATTTTTCCCGACCAAGTGCGGCTGTCCGTCGCCCATAACTTTATCGCGGCTCCAAGGAAGGTTCGCTTCAGGAACGCGAGAGACTTGAAACGGGAACGACAGCCCCGACGGTCTCCAAACCAGCCGCAAGGAAGACCTAGTCGCGCACGAAAAAAGAACAATGAGCATCCCACTATGTAGTTACATGTACCTATTTTAGGGTCGCGGATCGACGATGCCGAAACAGTTCGCACACAGCAGGTGGCTACCTTACGTTCTCATGTCCACGGCCCGGCGTTAGGAACATCTCGGGACGCAGCAAAAAAAGACCCGAGCGCAAGAAGCGGGCCAAGCACATCGACCACTGGAGTTCTTGGGAACCCGGGTGTCTGCCAAGCGAGTGAGATGCAATGGGCTATCTGAGGGACGTCTCTTGCCCATATCATTTGGCTGGCTGGCTGTCTCCGATATGACCGAAAGTCAAGCGATGCGGGATTTCATCTGAACATTCCGGCACAGGCACGAAACATCCACTGCTGGAGACAGGTTACAGCGGGCAAGTGGAGGGGGTGTGGAACAATTGGGGCTGAAACCGGGCACCTGTCACAGCACTTTGCTTCCAATCTCTCCGAGGTAACCATCGGCTGTCCGGGTCGAAATTCAATGAAACGAACCTTGTGCTTCAAAAATTGTCAAGTTCGACGGCGGCAAAGTTAACTTATCTTGCCTCGCCCAAGGTCAGCCATTTGTCCACAAAGCCAGCTACACGACTAAACGCCAACATCCAACGCCATGGGGCGGGAATG
>OUMK01000006.1_pt1 | contig 10222 bp, 6 predicted proteins | sample 1691031 | NCBI WGS metagenome assembly OUMK01 (sample SAMEA3914864, study PRJEB12502) | metagenome | biome: forest; material: soil | place: USA | collected 2012-03-12 | depth 0.3 m | reverse complement strand
TACTATTAAAGCTTTTATAAAGGAAAGTCTCTCTACTGCTTTATCTATTCTTTTTCTAATTGTAAGCAAGACTTAGCAATCTTCTTCTTCTTCTATAATAACTTAATCCTCGCCTAAAGAGGCTTAATAGCGTTAAGGTCTAAAGAATTTGCTAGCTACTCGAGAACCTCGAACTTAGACTTCTCCTATAGCTTACAGTTCTATTATAATATATAAGAACTATAGTTGTTCTCTTAAATAATATGCCTTACCCTAAATTCTTACTTTAGTTATTCTATAAATAGAATAAACTATAAGATTAAAATCTCTTATTAATACTATATCTAGTCGATCTTTTTTAACTTTCTTTTATACTCTTATTTACTAGTCTTTATAGTATATCTCTATATAGACTTCTATTTATCTACGCTTTATAACTTTATCCTCTTTATCTTTATTTCTAGCTCCTAGTTCTTATAATCCTCCTCTTTGTAAGCCTTATTATACGTATCTATTATCTTCTTATACTTTGCTATTATTACTAAGGTCTTTATTAGCTAATAATAATAAAGACTCTTCTTAGCCTAAGTAAAATAAGCTAAGAATATAAAAGTTATAAATCTTTTCTAATAGCGTTAAGTATAGCTATAGAAGTTCTTTTCTTATAGCCGTTGCTAAATCCGACGCTTCTTACGTATCGTATCTAAAATAATAAAGGTTTCGTTGCTCTAGATAAGCTTTTTCTAATCTTCTAAAGTCTAGTCTTTTACCTATATCGCAAAGGTAAGCTACTTAACTCTATTAGCCTTAATAAAGCTAGGTTTATAATACGTTTAACTTAGTAGAAGTTCTCTAAATAGAGCTATTATAAGATCGTTCGATAGCTTAGTAGCTTACAGTCTAGATAAGCGATTTCTAGCCTTTCTTTAATCACCTCTACAAGCTCTTATAAAGAGTACTTATAGGTCTCGCAACCCTAGGTAACTAGGTCAAACAGCTCTTAGCTAACAATATTATCAATTCGCTTTAGCCTTCCTTTTCGAAAGCTATTTTCGATATATTTAACTATAATAAGGTTGCTAGGCCAATATCCTCGGCTCTTTGCCTTCCTTAAAAGGGCTTTAAAGGTCTCTAGTTTAATACTAGTAAAAAGCTCAATATCAGCAATCTTAGTACCATAGGTGTAGAGTGTTAAGGCTTATACCCGCTCGGCAATAGTAGAGTTTTTGTAGAGTACTAGCATAGTAAAAGGGGCTGTAAAAAAGGGAGTTAGTTAAAGGCTTCTAAAAATAGGGGTAACGATTTACTTTAATACTATAAAAATACTATAGCTTCCAAATATAGGTGCGGTTGTAGGTGTAGTTGTAGGTGTAGTTATGGATTGCAAGGTATAAGAAGTGAGGGGTAAATTGAGGAAGATGCTAGGATAGTCTATGCCCTATAGAAAATACAGTATAAACAGGATTGTGGGCTCATTTCGCACGTTGGCAAGGGCATAGGCTTGGCAGCTGCAGGGTAAAGACTTTTGGCCGCATGCTCTGTACGGAGTATCATCCTGGGTTCCCTCCTACTATGTAATGTACGGAGTAATCCAAAGCACACCCAAACTCCAGACACCATGACGATTGCAATATTCCGCCGCTTCCCCCCCCCCCCCCCCCCCCCCCCCCCCCCCCTCCCCCCCCCCCCCCGCCCGAGTTTTCTAAATGCAAAGTCCAAACCAAAAAATTACACGTTGTCGTCGAGCAAGTCAACAACACTCCGAAATGTCGTCCCCGACCCCAACCGCCATCCCTTGAGCCCCGAACATGTGAGGCATCCGCGCTGGTCAACGGCTGGCTTAGGGCAGCCGGATATCCGACCGCTCGGGAATACGGTTCTCCTGAGCGTTCTCAGCAGCATTGGTAAGCGAGAGGTACGCCGTCCATGCGATTCCAACCGTCGATACGAAAGGCTTTAGAAGAAGTCGGTCAGAATCAGCTCCCCACGGGCCAGATGAGGCCGTCAACATGCCAGGACAACATGACTTACCAGCTGGAACTGCACCGGCATCAAGCGAAAGTTGATGACCTGGACAGCAGGCCAGAGCACGTAGTTGGCCTTGAGCGTCGGCACGAACATGTCCCGCATCTTGACGTACACCGCTCTCCTCCCGCCGCCCTCGGCGATGGTCATGGCCGTAAAGAAGCACGTCAGGCCGAACGGCGCAAATATGAGCTGGTCAAAGGCTACGCGCCGCATGGCCGGCATGAAGGCGGCCGTCTTGGTGATGGGGAAGGTCTTCTCGAGGAACTTGAACCAACGGAACTGGAGGGGGGCCATGCAGAAGCCGTAGGCCATGAAGCGGGTCAGGCGCTCAAAGTCAAAGGGCGGCGGCAGCAGACGGGAGTCGGGGATCAGGTCGTGGTCACTGAGGGGGTTTTTGCGGTCGAGCTCGTGGATCTCGATGGCGAGGGCGTCTTCGCGCGGGTTGAGGCGGCCGTTGGGGTGCTTGCGCACGGCCCGCTCGCGGATCGATGTGATGGTCTGGGCGACCGTGTCGGCAACGCCGCCGAGGACGGCGTTGGTCACCATCATGGTCAATACTACCGGGAGACATGGCCATTAGCGTCGGGCACGGGCAAGGTGGGTCGTCGACGGAGAAGAGGGGCCGGGACGAGGGGTGGAACGTACGTGGTCGCTCATCGTAGTAGGCGTTGAAGCGGCTGGTGAGCCGAGCAAGGATGGCCATTTCGACGAAGAAAATGATGGTGTGCAACAGCGGCTATGGGTCGAAGCATTCTCGTTAGCAATTGCTGCGGCCCGAGGGCAACTTTGTGCGAGCGCGACGGGATACGGATGGGAACGTCGTCGATGGGGGCAGACAGGGCAGGGAGCAACTCACGACTCGGCCATAGATGAACCGGCTGTTGATTGATCGAAGCCACCGCCGACGATTCAGCTCCCAGGCCATTATGCAAGACCACGGTACGGGAAAGTCTCGACAAGTATCCTGGGTTGTGGTTTCGAAGCGGACCAAAATGTTGGCTCAGTCTATGACGAAAGGTGGCACAGGGTCCGGCCTCCAGTTCCTTGAAGTCCGAGATAACGATTGCGGCGATGACGCGTGGGCGGGTCGATGGATCCGGGCGGCAGTGGTGGGTGGGGCCACAGGGCTGGCTTCAGCGGCCGTTGGCCTTGTGAGGCTTGTCGTTCCGCCTGTCGTGCCAGGGGTTTCCCGATTGTTTAGGTGATGGTGCGACGGATTGTAACACCAAAATGGGACAAATGGAAAGCTGGCGATGCGAGGAAAGCTGGAACAGGAGCACTCGAAGGCAGAGTTGGGTAAATTCCAGGAGTGTGTCGGGTTGTTGGCTTCCCGGCAAGGATCCCGGACCGCTGTCAAGGCTGTCTTGATCAGCCCGGGATCGGATTTTGGAATGTCCCATGCCTGCTGACAGGCCCCGCTGGAACCCCGCCACTGTGAGGCCCGATTCGAAGATCGCAATCCCTCGGCGGCTCCAGTAGCATATCAACGCCCCTACACGAGAACGGGAGGGAAGAAATCCAAGGTGTTGTTTCTATGCTTGAAGGACGATGCCCTCTGTCTAGCTTCGCAGCATGCTCCCACTGCTAAACTCACATGCCACCCCCTTATCTTCGCGTTGCACTGGAAACACTCAAACCAGGCCGGCCTGCTTCCACCCTATACCTGGTAGCACTCTCCTCGCTTCAAAAGCCCTAGACTTCACATTTGCCAAAACACCTTGTTATTTAGTTCTCGGCCATTCATGGCTTCAGAGAACTGCCACTCTAGGCCATCCCCGGAAGGACGACCGTCACGGTGATTTTCGAGCCGCACGCATGTGGGTGTGGGTGATCGCAGATTAGGCTTGGAGAGAACGTAGCGATGGCCGGCCGCCCTTTGTCGTCCCCATTCTTCTCGTCCGTATAGGATAATTAATAAATAGCCTTCCGTACCACCTTGGTTGTGGCGATGTGGACGCACCGGGACTGGTTCTTGCGAAAAAGAGAACCGAATATTTACATACACGCCGTCTCCCAGCGAGCCCTCGGTCGCCTTTCCCTTGCGCAGGGGCACCGCGTGTTTCCTTCTTGCACTCCGAAACAGTGAACTAAGGCACGTGATGATAATGCACGCCAGTTCCATGAAGCAATTCTGAACATCACGTGCTGTGACACTTGGCTGGCAGGCGCCCGATCGCGTCTTCTTATCGCCAGCTGATCCGACAAAATCGGCAGGAATCAATTTATCGCACTTGCAGCTGCAGCAGACGACCATTGCTCGCCATCACCATTGATTGCCGTTTTATCAAGTCGCAAGTCCAGATCTGAACACCCGAGAAGTCCAAGGGGGAAAAATCAAAAGTTGAAGCCCCCGGTGAGACTCGAACTCACAACATCCAGATGTTCTTCTTGATTAGAAGTCTGACGCGCTACCGATTGCGCCACGAGGGCCATTGATGATGCTCCAGGCCAGCTCCGAGTCCTATGAGTCACAGATTGACCAGACCCACCAGAACTCAACTCACTCTCCAACCAACGTAATGCACGCTGCAGGTGAAATACAGAGAGCTGAAATGGTTTCAGAAAGGATATTAAAGATATAACGTGCCTCGGCTGCTCCAGGTGGGCAGTGGTTGAAGTTCAACCGCGAAAAAGGTGGAAAAAACGCCAATGCTAATTAGGTGCAGGGCCCAGGTAAACCGAATGCATAACCTGAATGGAAGCACAGCTGCTGGTTCAGATTCGTGCTCGTGATTTACAAGCCAGAGAGGCATCGTAACGAGAGGTCAATGAAGGGAATGTTTCAAAGCCGCCTGTGTTGCTACTATGGGTGAAGAGGTGCTGAAAGATGTGGGTGTTTGGGAATCTCAATCCCTTCTCATTGAATAACATGGTGGGGACGAGGCCAAAAAGGGGTAAAGAAAGGGACAAGGGAAGGGAAGGAAGGTGCACGGAAAGGAGTAAAGAAAACAAGTAGGCAAAGGGTTAAGCAAGCGGTGAAGAGAAAGGTAAGCCATGAGCATGCGTCCTTTTGCTCTCGGATACGGGAGCTTCAAAGTGGCTTCCGACACCTCACTGTTCGGCAAAGATGTCAGGCCATGTTGTGTCCCTGTGTTCTTGGCTGTATTCTGCGATACGCTAGTTCATATGGCACATTACAGTCTCTGGATTCGCCTGCCCACAGGACTAAACCTCGCTCACCCCCGGCCACTTAATCTGATCTTTTCTCCCCCCATCAGCTCCGCCTTTCTTACAAGTCCGACATTGCATCTTTGAATGGCACCACACGTCGTCACCGTCACTCTTGCGGCCCTCAACGCGCGGTCTGAGCCATCCTGAATTTCCCACCCTCAAAACCAAACCCTCCAGTAAAACAGCACGATTCAACAGACGCTGTGCTCCGCTTCGCCTCATCCAGCCGCATTAACTACGGGAAACCATCAAGCCGACGACACTAGTCAGTCATGCCCCATCGGCCGGGGTTGCTTTCCAGCATCCAATCAATCCGCTCAGCAGAAACGTGGCTTCTGCTGTGCTGGTTGGGCTTGAGGACCGTGTGTCCTCGCTGACATCCTCGTGTTTGGCGTGCAGTTACTCTAGTGGATGGATGGATGACGGTATGCTAGGAAATCGTGACAAACACTTTGAACTCTGGCGTCTGTCGGCGGGGTTTGGGTCACGCTCCGCCTCAGCGCCTCAGCCAAACATCAAGGCTCTTGTTTAACTGACGCAGGGGAAAGTCATGGGTTGTTTGTTTCAGTCTCTGTATTTTGCGGGGATCGGGAGGGCTGACATCGTCATGTCCGAAAACCGGGCTGAGCTTGGGCAAGCCTCTCTGCCACAGCGTTCAGCGACCAAGATGGGACACGGGCTACGGTTATTTGGATTCGCCAGAAGCCTCAACTCCAGGTAGCACGGCAATTTCCGAACTCGAGACTGACTCTACCTACGAATGAGCAGTGGTTCATCAAAAACAGCCTCCTTATGTTGGTCCAGGCACAATCGGGCAGTGCGGCGCCTCAACGCATGGCGACGGAAATGATACGAAAACGGTTGGCTCCCAGCTATTTCTGTCTCAGGTCTAGACTCAGCCCCTTTCGGAACATCAACACGAGTCATCAGGCTCACTGCGTCAACAACACAGTCAGAGGGCAGGATAATTCAACATAAATGAACACACGTAGTCCCGCATTCCAACAATCGACATGAAGTCCATCAGCAGCCATCAGGAGCCCGAGTTCCAGCCCAACACGCACTTGCATTCAAGCTCTCAGCATTCATCACATCACAATGGTTTCCCTTTCCATTCCGGTCCTCGGCCGGGCCATCGTCCTCCTTTGCTCCCTTACCTCTGTCCTCCCTGCCATCGCGGCCCCTACCAACCCGGACGCAAACGTCGAGTTTGAGTCCTCGTCGGCCATCACCCCCCGAGCGGGCACCCCCTGGGCAGCACGCCACGGCATGACCTCGGCGCAGTACCAGTCCACCTTCGACAGCTTTGTTGCGCAGGGCTACAAGCTCAGCTACGTCGCCGGATACAGCTACAACAACGACGCACGCTACGCCGCTATCTGGGATAAGCCGGTACCCTACGCCTGGACGGCACGCCACGGCCTGACCTCGGCGCAGTACCAGCAGGCCTTCAACACCTACACCGCCCAGGGCTACCGCCCCAAGCACGTTTACGGCTACGCCGTCGGCAACACGCCGTACTTCGCCGCGATCTGGGACAAGTCCCCCGCGCCAGGCAACGGCAACTGGGTGGCGCGCCACGGCCTGACCTCGGCTCAGTACCAGCAGGCGTTCGACACCTTCGTCTCGCAGGGCTTCAAGCTGGTGCACGTGTCCGGGTATGCGGAGGGCGGCGTCGCCAAGTACGCCGCACTGTGGGAGCGGCCGTCGGACAACTACGCCTGGGTAGCCCGCCACGGCTTGACCTCGGCGCAGTACCAGCAGGCGTTCAACACCTACACCGCGCAGGGCTACCGCCCGGTCAAGGTTGACGGGTACGTCGTCAACGGAGTGGATTACTACGCGGCGATCTGGGATAAGGCCCCGTCGCCGAGCTGGGTTGCCCGCCATGGTCTCACTTCCGCGCAGTACCAGGCGGAGGCCGACAAGTGGGTTGCCCAGGGCTTCAAGATCACGGTCGTCAGCGCATATACCCTGGGATCAAACCAGGATCGGTATGCTGCCATCTTTGTCAAGCAGTAGTCGGTGGGCTGTTGAGGGTGAGAGGTGAAATTGTGAACCAGGTGTTTTAGTTCTGAAGATCATGTATTGTTAGCCATTGAGACGGTTTGAGGAATCCTTAGTTTGATGATAGAGGTTTACGGGTCAATTTTTAAACGGTTGTCTCTGCTTGATGACTTTGCCATGGCGAGTGAAATGGAAGACGCATCTGGAACCCCTGAGTTGGTCTGAAGATCTCGGTGGTTTTTGTGCTGCATTTGACGTCCATTTTTGCTCTTCGGGGTACTAATCTGCTCGATCGCTGCTCTCCCTTCCCTCGTAACCCCCTTGGTTATTTCACATTCATTCACGAACTCTCAATAACTTCAACCAATTTAACGTATGGCCGATCAATCATTACGCGGCTTGCGGCGCATCCCACAAACTCGCCAACAGCTTCCTCTCTCCCGTCCACGGCTCTCTCGCATGCTGCACAGCATGATTCTACCACTTGTCAGTCACCAGTTGCACAACGTCCCTGAACAAGGAGAACCTACATCAATAAGAATCACATCTCCTTGCTTCCAGGTAACCAGAGACCTCGTTTGGTTGATGAACTCAACAGCCGACTCGAGGTACTGCGGCGGAATGAGCGTTCTATCGCCATACTGTGAGACCCCTTGAGTCAGTTGAGCTTCCCAACGGCGACGACGGAAATAGTGACTCACGAAGCACGGGGGCATGTAGCGCCCCTCCTCGGTGACATGAGGAGGCAACAGTGTGTTGCTGCTCCGGGCGTGCAGGAACCGCGAGACAACGTTGTTGAAAAAGGCCGGTTGGCCGGTACGGGGGTGGTTGCGGATGGCTGAAGGTGGATTTCACGTTGGTTAGCGGATTTGGCGAGAAGTTAGAGTGCTTTGCAATTTGTCGGGGCGACATACCTGGAAGAACCTGCCACACGCGAAGATCACCGAGCTGGTTTGTCTCGGACCGGTTCTGCCATTCCCACGTCGCTGTTGGCAATCTTCGGATCTCGGCTTCGATCTTGGCTCGTGCGGTTTCGGTGTCATCTGAGTCGAGGACATTTCGGCCATACGCCTGCAGAACTGTGGTGCCCGCCGAAGAGGTTTGGTCTCTTGGCCCGTTTACATGGAAGAGCTGGTAGGTTACGCCCTGCGAGAGCGGTTAATGACTTGGCTTGTCTCCGGGGAAGAGTACAACGGTCTTCACCTTCTTTTCTAGCTCCTCGATGAACTCGGGATGTTTCGCCTTGAGGTGCTCAAGGAGGATGACAGAGTTGTTGATTGGCGTTTCACCCCCTGAAACGCAAGACGTTCATGTTAGTCTGGAGTTTGGTATGTCCATAGCAGGAGAGGAGAAAATAGTCACGCACCTGTCTCAGGCGGGCTAACGCAGTAGAAAAAGACATAGGCCGGGTAGTGTGGGCTCAAGCCAAACTCGTTATGCGGATACACGGGCATGGTGTTTGGCCCCTCGTTTGCCGTGGCAACGTTCGGCGCGAGGATTGTCCGTCGGACTGGGTTGCCGATATCCTCATGAGGTACGAAACCAAAGGCATGTGCAAACTTGGAGAACTCTTGAGGATCCTTCAGCTTGAGATCCTGGAAGTAGATTGCTCCATGCTGGTTGAGGAGCTCTTCGATGCGTCCTGACTTGGAGAGGGCCTCGATCTCGGCGGTGATCCCATCCAGCGACGTTTCTGGCCGAGGTTTCAAAGAGAAGGGCAAGGCAGTGTCCTCTGGATACGGCGCCGGGAGACTGACAGATGGACCGTAGGGTGCCTGCTGCAGGATTGCGACGGTGGCCATTTTGACTGACTGGACACAGTAGGGCTTCCAACACGTGAAGATTGAAGAATGGCAGAGTCAGTTTTCGATATGCTCTTTTCCAATACCGATTCCCATTGGCACTGCCTTCTCCCATCCCTTTCTTTTAACACCCAGCGTCACGCTCTTGCGTGCTCACCACCGTCAAGAGCGCAATGCTATCTATTCCGTATTTCTATTAACCTCATGGCACTTACACAATCCGTCAATGGCGCAAGCCATCCCGGTCATGACGCTCCGCGCCTTCGGTACTTGGTATCCCACGCTGGGACAGGGATGAGTGGGTTGGGAACATGTCCGGATCCGGACAAACCTCCGTCGTCTCCAAACCAACGGATCGTAGCGCCAGTCAGTGCCGAGAAGCCGAGTCAGGCAGGTCCAAGACTTCTAGTGGAGTCCCGCCGCGACCATCCACAATCCAAGAATTTAAACGGTGGATGTGCATCTCACCATCAGAGTCGTTATCACGGCATCGGCCGCTATGCCAAACACAAGCTCGTAACCCCACATCGGGCCATGACGTTTGTGGCTAACGCCCCTGGTGCGTGGGACCTCTGCCCACGCGCTGAGGTGTTATGAGACACTTGCCCGGAGCCACCCGCGCCCAGCATCCTGGCACTGGGGTCGAGACCGCGCATGTAGATATAAAAGACCCTGAATCCGACCGTCTGGAAGCGATGGCGCACAGCCTCATCCCCCATCCCATCCACGTGGCAAGCGAGACAAGATGTCCTCCCCTGACGAGAAGAGGATCGACGATGCCGGCGCCGTGGAGGTTGCCGGAGCGCCGCAGGAGCACACAAAGCCCGTGTCTCGGCTCACGAGGTGGTACCGGAGCCCGCTGTTCAACGTCGTCCTCATCGGGTTGATTTCGTTCACTCAGATGGGCATCTGGAATGCCCTCAATAGCACGGGTGCGGGCGGCCAGCAGGAGCCGTATCTCGTGAATGGTGCGAACTCGTTGACCTTTGGGTACGTTCAGTTGTCCCAGTTGCCTTTTGTGGTAGTGATACAAGATGGGCAAACATGACTGACCTGTTGCTAGTATCATGGCTTTCGGCTGCACTGGTTTCGGAATCCTCGCCAACAAGATCGGCCTCAAAAAGGTGTTGATCTTCGGTACCTTGGGATATGCCCCCTACTCAGCGTCGCTTTACGTCAACAACCGCTATGGTACGGAATGGTTCGTCCTCTTCGGAGGCGTGACGTGCGGCATT
>OUMK01000003.1_pt1 | contig 10251 bp, 15 predicted proteins | sample 1691031 | NCBI WGS metagenome assembly OUMK01 (sample SAMEA3914864, study PRJEB12502) | metagenome | biome: forest; material: soil | place: USA | collected 2012-03-12 | depth 0.3 m | reverse complement strand
GTCGACGATAATCTGGTTCTACAGGCTATCTTGCCTTACACTCTAGAGAAATATAATATGCAAATAGAATTATAGGAGGAGTGAGTCACCTTCTACCTATATTATCCTGTTCTCTCGACAAACATCTATAACTATGCTTAAATAGAGCTGACGTATTAGAAAAAATATATAGCTATACATTCTAAAGCCTAACCTTATAGCTTAAAGACCTTGAAGCATTTTTATGACGAAGCTAGCGGTCTAGGCTTGTTCTGAAAGGGTTCTAAAGGTAATTATACAATTGCTAGGTTGCAAAGCTTTAGTGAAGCCAAAAGGTTTATAACAAACAAGGTTTTAATCAATAGATACTTAAGAGCTTGTAGTATACACTAACTTATATTAACAACTAGTGAACTCCTTAAGCTCACTAGAACTAACTAGTATATATATATAATAATTCCCTATACTTTTGATCACTTATAGTAGCTAGCTACCTTAAGCTACCGTGATTGCTTGCAATAGCTAGCTATTTTAAGCTACCGCACTTTATCTTAGATAGCTAGTTCCCTTAAGCTACCTATTTATATTACATGTGCGGCTATAGCTATAATCTATGTTAATTAGCTATATCTGCTTTGTATATGCCTTACTAAGCCTCCTTTATAGTTGGTTTATAATATAATGCCTCTCTTTAACGTCTTTCGTTCTAAAACACCTAAGTCTCTCTATTTCAAGTAGCGCTAATGTCTATTGTTTTTAGTAAGTCTCTTCTTTCTCTATCCTTATTATAATTATTACTATAGCTAACTATATAAGCAAAGCTTGCTGCGATTTAATATATAAGCGCTTTATCCTTATTGCTAAGATCGAATGCAAAGGCTAAGAACTTGCTATGCCTTACAAATACTGCTAGAACATGAAGCTTTAAAGGCGTTATATAATAAAAGAGGGCTTAAATAAATGCTAATATTATATTTATATAAGCAAGCATTATAACAACTTAAATCCAGCAGTGGAAAACAGGGGAGAAGAAGGGAAAGAAGCTCACCACTGATCAGGTGGTAGAACTGGCCTGGCAAGACCGGTGGCAATAGCAGAGGAAAGACCAGCCTCTGAAAAGGTTGGCCGACGAAGACCCTCCAGAACTCCTTTTTACCAACAAAGCCTTGAAGAGGCATCAGGGCCTGACAAAGGCCTAGAGCTCTCTTCTGATCCAAGCCCGCACGGGCGATATAGGTCTCCGGGACTACCTATTCAAGGTCAAGGTCCTAGAGATCCGGACCCCCTACTGCGGCCTTTGCGAGGAGGGGGGCAGGGAGAGAGAAACAGTGGAGCATCTAGTTGTTTGGTGCTCCAACCTACCGATTCGAAGAACGTGGAACAACGACGAAATTAGGTCACATCGGGACCTGCAAACCGTACTACGGGGCGTAGGGGCCCGCAGCGCAAGGCTTGTAAAGAAGGTCTTGAACTGGCTAATGGACTCCGGCCAACTCCTCGAATATAGCTTGGCTAGGAGGCTTAAGTCCTCGCCCTAGGTGATTCGAGAGTTAACGTCTATTTGATTGCGTTAGACGTACGAGAATGTCTATTCGTGAAGAAAACTTGTATTAATAGCTATCTCAGATATACGGGCTATCCTATGCCGGACCTTTTCTAGATGCTAACGGACTATGTTTAGACTAGGAGTTTGCTTCTCTTATCGTATGCCTTCCTCTAGAGCATAATAGGGGCTTGCTCACTGTCTGTCGCTAGGGGAAGGAAGAAAATTTTGACTGGGCAGCCGAGAGCGCGCTCTACAAAATACAATAAGTAGCCTTCCTCCGCGGGAGCGAAGCGATCTAAAGCAAAATCACTTAGAGACACTGCGTCACGCTAACATGCAGCTTGTTACAGACTACCTATGGCATAGGCGCTATTTCTAGTCATTTGCATAACTACCCTATATAAGAAGTCATTTACGTGGTATAAGATTCTCTATAATTCCATTTGCAAGATGCACTGCAAGGAAGAGGTATCACTGGGGTTTACATGCACGAGCGCGTATTCGCACATCTCTATTGCGGCCCGCGATACCATCCGGCACATCCTTGAGGGTCAAGACATGGTCGTCTACCAGATCCTCAAGCGACTCGCCACCGACACACGCGTAGACATAATACTCGACGACAGCCCCGTGGAGTTGGGGCAACACTAGAGAGCGCCGCGGACCGTCATTGCTAACTCCCAGGAGGACCAGAGCCAGCTGTTCGACGACGGCTGTAAGCAGCCAGCCGCACAGGACCTGTACACCATCCCCGACAGCCAGATCGCAAGCTCTCACAAGACCGGACCTGCAGATCCAGGCCCGCTCGGAAGCGTCAAATGGCTGAACCACGGCCCGCGCTCGCCAAGGGCGCGGAAGAATCCGGTAGGAGCGTACGCGGAGCCCGGAGGCTCGAGGAAGGCTGGGGTGTACCAAGCCTCATTCGTGATCGTTGCGACGCTGACGGCACAGCGCAAAGAGGCCAATCCTGAACAAAAGAGAAAACGGGGCAGGAGCGATGAGGGCAATCGAATGATACTGGACGACGGGTACGCAACCATAACAAAGGTGCAACGAGATGCCTACAAGGTTACCGTCGTCCGCAAAGGCGTGGCCAAGAAGTGGGAGATTACAAGGCAGACATAGGAAGTTGCTACGAGATCGGCAGTGAGAATGACAGATGGTACATTTGAGATACGATCATGGATGTTGTCGGCACGTCTGAGGCAGCGTTGACATTAGTGCTACGAGAAGATATGCTGGGCATCTGGTCTAAGATGTATTATTTGACGGGAGAGGAGGCGCTAGCTACGCTACGGTTGCGCCGTGTCAAGAACAGGATGGTGTTGTATGTTGGGCGGCATATTGGTCGAGGAGAATAACCCCTCCGTCTCTTCTTTCCCCCAAGTCGAAGCAGTGTTGTGGAACTACTGCAAATTACCTGTGATTCAAGCATTCCCAACCGGCAAGCCAAGAGATGCTGTTGGAACTTCCTCCCCCCTTAAAGCTTGGCGCCCCCATCATCTGACTCCTCATCATCCAAAACATCAAAACTGTCACGCCTGTCCCCCCCATCACGGCTATAAACCTGAACAAGCCCCAACCGATTCATCAAGTCCTGCATTTCCTCAACCCCTTCCTCACCGTCACCATTCTCAAACAACCCCCCACCCGCACCACCTACGCCATAATGTCCCCTCAGCCCGCTCACCGACCCAAAATCAAGGCCCGTCGCCTGTGCTGCAACGGAATAACGGGTCCCCACAGTGGAAGTGCGCCACGGATCTGTCGGCGTATAGCCCGAATCGAACCTACTCTAGACCCTACCCGCCCGATCCGTGATTGTCCGAAAGACAATATCTTTGAGTCTCTAGGCCAACTTCTCAAGAACACTCCTAGACATCCCTTCCGGCACCCGCCACTTGACATACAAGTTCCAATGGGAGCTCCGGCGCCGGAACCCCATAGGGTGCACGTCAAAGAAGAGATCGCACAGCAGGCAGGTGGGCTTGCTGCTGCCGATATAGCAGCCGTAGATGTTCTCGTTAAAGAACTGCATGGGGCCCTCGGCATCGGCGTTGATGATGTGCTCGCGGTAGATGTTGTCGGCGAGGTTGACCTCGGCGTGGATGATGGTGTAGAATTTGTCGTCGGACGCTTTGATCCGGGTTTTGAGCTCGGCGTCGATCTTTCCGCTGAGGTCAGGGTTAAAGGCTTCGTAGGCGTCGAACACGTCGCGTTCAGCGTTCAGGCATTGAAGGATGTTGTGTCCCCGGCACCGGTCCCGCTTCATCTGCAGTGGGATGACGCCCGGGGGCGCGGAGGGGACATAGGTGACCTCGAACCCGACGAAGAGCTCTGGCCACCGGTTGCGCGCCTCTACAAACACTTCTATTGCGATGGAGTATGAGTGAAGGCGGCCGATGGCGTAGCGCACGTGGGTCCATGGTGTCGAGGTCGTTCGCTCCCGGTCGGACCTGGTCTTGAGGCGGAGAACAGCTTCGATGCGGTGGTAGCAGTCTGCAATGACCTGGAGTAAGCTGTGGCTTTTTTGGGCGACTGGGAAGGTGGTTAGTGAAAGGTGGGAACGGTTTATCAAGATCTGGGTCTCAGGATTTGGACTCACATCGGACTAAATCAGGAGCCTTCTCCCCAGCCATTTCCGCGACGTCTTCTGCGGCATCTTGAATTGTGCCGAGATCCTGGGACACTGAGTTTGCTGCAGGTCGTGAGTTAGATTCGGCTTCCTCCAGTCAACTGGTTGGCTCGTTCAGGTCTCACCTTCGGAAGTTCTTTCGCCGTCGCAACTGTCAATGCAAAAGCCGACGCCGCTCGCCAACAACCTGACATAGCAGCCGATCCGCCGCCGGTTGAAGGCCAATACCTTCAACAGAATGCCAGAGCGCAAGCCTGCGACCTGAGTCTTGTTACGCAGTGCCTGATCCGAAATCTGACCCAACGCGCCTAGGACATCGTCGGCGAGAAACTTTGTGACTGTCTCAAACGCGGTGTTGGTGCGGCTGTTGGATGTGAGGCGGTACTCGATGCTGCCTGGTTGTAGCACTGCAACAGCCGTGACGTTGTCGCCGCCAGGTTTGATGTCGCATATTTGTGCCAGTTTGTTGACAAAACAGGGGAAGAACTCTGTAGAATCAGTCTTCGTCACCTGTTTAGAGTCAAACTCCATGCTCTGAGTATCAGGAAGGCTTTCGTTCAGTATTTCGAGCAGAAAAGCTGCTCCATAGATCCGTTTCGCCAAGCCAGGGGTCAAGTCAGACCGAATCTGGCGGTGTCTTCCGATGGTGCCAGGCATGTTTGCTCTTGGAGTCAGAGGTGTGGCAAAGGAGGGTCGAAGAGGGTTGCTTCTGTCAACTGTCAAAGGCTCGGCCTGCTGAGGAGTCAGCTGCAACTTATATGGCTTCTAGGCACTCCAGATCTATGTACGATTCGAGGAGGGCGGGGTAAGGACATTCACGCTAAAGCCCGGAACCGCCTCTAGGAACATCCGATTGACCCATAGAAGATCAAACCATTGTATTTCCTTCAGCTCAAATCCAACGAGTGGTTGAATCTGAATCGCAAGTCTGCGACATCTTCCTGTTGTGTAACCCAACGATTAGTTGCTCCTCCATTCAACTGTTTGATTGGAGAAAATGGATGGAGTCTTACTGTCGGCCTCAGTGCAGCTCTGCTGGCATGAGTGGCTTTCGGTGAGTCTCAAGTCCGCAATTGGATATCGTTCGGTGGCTTGATACCCAACCGCTGACGTCCAAACATGAGAGAGTGATTCGTGGTTAGAGTCACAGAGATAACGTCGGCGGGTCACTGCTCCAAAACATGCTTGATCCTGCCGGCCATGCCGATTCAGTGTTTGCGGATTGCTTTGAAGCCTGTTACATAGCTTACCTTTGGGGTTCTTCTGAGTCAGGACCTGGAACCAGAGCCAAGTAGAGAAAACATGAGTACCTTAGAGTGGTCCAAAAGACATAAAAAACGAATCGCAACCCGCAGGTTTGTTCAAGCTCTTGCAGGGCAACAGCCCCGGGGTTACACTAGGCCTGTTTTCCAGGCCAAACGCCCATCTCCCCACCGGTTTTGTTCTCTTTCGTGTGGGCAGGGCTGCTTCCTTTAACAACCTTCTTCTCTGCTGTGTGACAGGGTTTCTTCCTTTCCCAGCCTTGTCGAGAATGTGTGGGACGCCGCCTCTCGCTTCGTTAAGCTCGTTGTTGCCCACACAGTAGACGAATCGACGGCCAAAGTGCTGCAATACGAAATCTTCGAACCAGCAATGAACGGATTTGTGCAGGAGATGCGTGACAAAACCACAGAGCTTGCTCCTCATCAGCACGGCCATCCGATCACCTACAACCACTATTTCACCGAGACACTCCAGAAAATCCGTCGCGAGAGGGAGAAGAACGAGCGGGAACGGATCCTGTGTCGGTTCTTTGGTGTCGACTCGCTGGAATCAAACCGTGTCCATCTATGCCAAATACCATGCCCTTTCGGCGTAACGACATGCCCAAATCTGTAAGGATGGTGCCACCCAGCCAAGACGTCGGTTTCAGCCCAGGGTAGCCTGTCGAGCAACCAGGGCCACGATGTTCTCAACTGCGCTGCGACGCTGGCCAGGGTTTTGGAGATTGAACCACTGCGTTGCCCAGACGTCCATGAAATCGGTTATCTCGTCCTCGCTGACCAGAGATGCGAGGTACGAGTCCGAGATCCCAAATTGCAAAAAGCGCATGTATTGCCGCACGGCCGCAATAACAAAGACCCTAGGGGGAGGGAGGCACAACCAGTTAGACACACGAAGCGACAACAGGGTGCCATGGAAATGGAGGATGGGGTGGAAGGGAGATGGAGCTTCTCACCTCTCGTCAACTGGGCCAGCACCTGGCGCCTGGTACCGCTGGAGACGGAACGCAAGCGCTTGCACGTCATTTGGCCAAGGAATTCGTTGGTAAACGCCGGCTCCCCATCCTTGATTACCGCGAATCGCTTTTTGGCTTCAAGGAGGGCCGGGCGGTGTCCGGTGAGGTTGTACCTGCCATTTCCATGCTGATACAAGACTAGCTCCCCATCCGCTGTGGCTCGGACTTTCTCTTCTTGGGCGGTTTTGCCGGCAAGCTTGCGCGATTTGCCCCAGAACTCGACCAAGCACGTGGGCTTACGGCGCTGGGTCTCGTGCTGAGGCGGGCAAGCCTGGAGCACGTGGCGGATGAAGGCGGAGGCAATCTGGACAGTACCTTGTTCTGGGACGTCGGCTGAAGGCCGGCCTTGGCTGACATAGCCGGAACCCTGAGAAGCCTGTTGAGAGCTGCTCTCGCTGTACGGGCTTGAGCCGACCCGCATTTTCGAGCTGTCGTCATAGTCCGAAAAATCTCTTTGTTTCCGAGATCGTTTGTGCGACGGGGAGGGATTGGACCCTGGGCTGTATGGACGTCTTCTGCCTCCGCCTTCGCCGGCGCCTATGCACATGTCCACGTCCTCATCCTCGACTTCGTCCACGCCGTCGTCCTTGGCCTCGACCTCACGCCCTTCAAGATGGCCGAACTGGGCAAGGGCGGCCCAAAAGGACCCGAGGCTTGCGCCGTGCAGGTGGACAAGCTCAGTCTCGGTCAGTGTACCGTGGCTGGCATCGGCGGGCTTCAAGAGCTCCCGGATGCGTGTCTGGTTGCAGGCGGTCGCCGCTTCGGCAAAATGATCCCGCAAGTCGGGCAGGAGGTGGTTGACCTCCGACCGAGCGGTGGCGCTGCGAACCACGAGGCGGGCGGCGAAGAGCTCGTCATCCGACCACTTGCTGCCTGCGGGCAGTTTCTGGATCTCGTTGAGGCTTGTCGTGCCCGGCGGGCGGTTCTTCTTGAACGCCGAGGCATCGGTGATGGTGTCAAAGTAGTTGGATGACATATCACGCTTCGGATAAGGTTTGGACGGGTAGGCAAATGGGGGAAGACGCGTGGAGGATGCGCGGATGCGAGGATGGTGGTGGGTTTAGGTTGGGGAGGGGAGAGATGAGGGGAATTTCAGAGATTCCGGGTTCTTGTGCCCAACAATCGGTCCTTCGTTAGGCAGTTATTAGGCAACCAATTCTGCATGTTCTGTTTTTTCCCATTTTCCAGGCTGCGCGGGCAGTGCGGATCTGAGGCGGCCGCCTTCAGTCCATGATCCACCAATGGAACAGGTGAGGCAAGCTGTTACACAGGTCGTTCCATCCAATAGAGTTGCGAGGTCGTGGAAACAACCTCTCAGCAACAATCTGAACAACAATCCCGATTTGGCCCTTGCCAGCCGAGATGGGGCAGCATAGGAGTCCGCAGGACGCATCGAGAAATGGCCTCTCTAGGGCAAATATATTACAACTGTTTTCTCCTAACCGCAGATCTGCCCTTATCTGACGCACAGCCCTGTTTCCGTTTACTTGTTGCCATCGCCCATGATTCACCAAGGGTTCCAGCATGTGTCTCTTGGTAGCGCCCCGGTCTTAGTGCCCGGCAGAGCCGATGCGGCAAGGTCTGGAAAGGCTCAGCTGCAATGTGCCAATGGCCGATGTCGAGACCCGAGTCAACTGCTGGTTCTTGACTCGGAAAGTCCAGCTTGTCGAGAAAGCGAGATTGCACGTGGGCTACGTAAAGATGGAACGGCCTCGGCTTCCCGGCCCCGGCGACGAGAATACGAACCTGAGAGACGAGATAACCCCGAAGTTGGTTAGTGAGTGGTTTTGGATCCCAAGACTCAGAGTCTTAGGGCGGGATAGTACAATGAAAGAAAAACATAAGGGAAGGGACCCACTGTGAAGCTGGAGTTGGAAGGCAGCGGCTGTGCGGCATTCCGGCGTTCTTTTTGCGCAAGGGCGATGACAAGAGCTACCAAGAATGGATCCTTTTCCGGCTCCTTGGGGGTATGGTGTAGGCTCAGGAGGCCAGCACGCCACAACCCCGGCCAGTCCGTGTAGTGACGGTTCGGCGGCGGCTTAAAGTGTTGTCGTCTCTCACGCACAGTATCGTGGTAATCGATACATGCCAATGAGATTATCTCGGGATCAGGCCCCGGGAACGAGACTGACAGGCGGCAGAACCGAATATTGGCAGACGGGCGTTGGTCAAAGTAGAGAGAAACTGCTTGGCTACGCCACCCAAGCGGTGTCAGTGTAGGCTGGTCGGAAAGTGCGCATGAGCGTGTCTGATTATGGGCGGACATACTTGTGCTCAACCAAGGTGCGGCCTCGAAGTGGCCAGATGAGGTTCAGGACGGTGTCCGCCAATACCCCATCATCAAAAGAGTGGCACAGGCGGCGGGCGAGAAAGCGGGGATAAGCATCTGGTTCGGAAGACACAGCATCAGTTGTCTTGGTGGTCTCGGTGCTCTCGTGGGTGCCAGCGCCATGGGCTTCCTCATCATGGTCATGGATGCGACAGTCAAGAAGGGCCGGCTGGCGGTCGGTCCAGCGCAGCGGATGGACCAGCAATCGTTCGCGGGGATGGAGTGCGAGGAGCCGGTTGATTGACAGTGGTGATGGCGGCGGGGTTGGAGTGCTCGAGCAACTTTGGCGGCCGTCGCTTTTGTGTGCACCGGAAATTGCCATCCTGCAACATGAGTTGTAGGGTAATAATGGATGTGCACTGGGTCGCCGGCGCGTCCGGTTTGCTTGTTGATGAGTCGAAAGACTGCTGAAGCGGGGCAGACATTTGTGGCAACAGTCGAAATACACGCGTGCCTGCCGCCAGTTCACGTGACTCATTTGCCAGTGAATTACGTCAAGCATTCCGCGCTCAGATAAACGATAACTCCACGTTAACCAACTGAAGGTCCCCTACTCGAGAAACTACCTTCCCACAGTTGCATTGCAGCCGGACTGGGCCCACCAGTTGCGAATAACAATTAACTATGTTAGGGAACTTCTAAATCGCACACCAGCACGGCTTTATAGCACACCGCTAAACCCAATACGGCACTGCTCCTGCACCACCCTGCAGCAGTACATAGAGAATTTCCTGGCAGCAATGGGCGCCGCATCGGGTCCGGTTTGCTTATGATGAAAAGCTGGAGACGCAATGAGGAAGCGGGTCAGACGTTCGTGGCAACAGGTCAAAACTCGAAGACCAAGTTAAAGACATCGAGGCAGAATGCCGGTGTTTATGCTCCAGAGGTGCCATCTGACTGAACTGCCTGAAATGCACGAAGCTCAGAGTATGTCTGCAGATCATAGTCGAGGTGGATCCGCAAACGGCGGGCATTGGTTCGGATTGGAATATTCGGATCACGATGGCTGTTTGGTTGGCTCACCGCCACACATTGAGGTCCTTGATCAAAGGCAGATTTCCGTGTTCCCGTCACCAGTACCGTTGTTGCTGAGGGGATGCTGGTCATTCAGTTGCTGCGGTCTCCGACTTGACTGGGCTGCTGCAGGCAAACTTGCGCGTCTAGCCGACGAAAAAAGGAAGTTTTTCGGGAAAAGAAGCCTTCGTACTTGCTGAGTGCGTTTGTTGACTAACGTCTGTTGACAAACTTCTGTCGATCATGCCTCATTTCGAAGGACTAAACCAATTCGTCGGAAGCCCTGCACAGATCTCGCAGTCTTGGTGATGTCAGAGTTCCAATTTTAACGCATGAGGTTGTGTGGGACAATCACACAAACGAAGGTAGTGGTGTCACTGTTGCTGGTGCCAAGGTGCTAGACGTACCTGCGATGCGAGGAGGCCAAGCTATATCTGCAATTCTTATGGGCCGAGCAAACCTCCCTATGG
>OUMK01000012.1_pt1 | contig 11324 bp, 17 predicted proteins | sample 1691031 | NCBI WGS metagenome assembly OUMK01 (sample SAMEA3914864, study PRJEB12502) | metagenome | biome: forest; material: soil | place: USA | collected 2012-03-12 | depth 0.3 m | reverse complement strand
GCAAGAATTACCTCTTGTCTTAGTATAAGAATAGCCTATTGCTAAATAACTAGGTTATTGCGACATCTAAGAACAGTTAGACAACTAACAAAAGAGGCTTGGAATAGATTTAGCACTTCAACAAGTATACTAAAGCTCAAACAGCTAGGGTTTATTGCCTCCTTATCCTCGACAGCTATAACAGCTACTACTTAACTAACTTCAAGCTCTACTATAAGAAGAATAACATTATTACCCTTTATATACCTCCCTACTTGTCTTATATCCTCTAGCTACTTGATATTAGATATTTTAGCCTGCTTAAGACAGTATATAGCAAGCAGATCAAGGGGATAATACAGGCAAGCATTACCTATATTGCTAAGGAAGACTTCTTTTCTATATTCTATATAGCTTTTTAGGCTGCTATAACGCTTGAAAACATTTAAAGAGGTTTTTAAAGTACTAGACTTGCTCCTTTTAATCCCGAGAAGGTGATCTCCTAGCTTAATATCTGTCTAAAGACACTAACGCTCTTGAACTCGCGGCCTAGCAGTGCCTACGCCTAGGTTTCCAAGACCCTAAACAACCCAACCGAAGCCTCCTCGCAGTCTACTCTCATTAAGAATCGAATTGCCTAGCATCAAAATAGCTCTCTAACCGAGATTTTAAGGGCAGTTGACATGTTTGCAAGAGGGACGTCCAAGGTCATGCATCAGTTAGCATTGTTGAAGGCAGAGAACCAGAGCCTCCAAGCAGCAAATGAGGCACTTAGCAAGCGTCGGAGAGCCAAAAAACAACAGCTTAGACAAGGAGGATCGCTTTCTGTACAAGATGCACAGGATCTGCAGGGCTAGAGAGACATTGAGGTACAGATAAAGGAGGAAACGCAGGCAGGTAGTGGTCGGAAGCCGAGGGTCGAGACACGTGTGCAGCGTTGTGGCAACTGCAGGGAGCCAGGCCACAATGCGCGTACCTGTCAGATAGTTGTAGAAACGTCTGAGGAAGACGATTCCGAGTAGTTTCATTTGTTTTGAGCTATTTGGGTGGAATTAATATAGATTTTGTTATAAAGGGGCGATTTTGTAGGACTTTCGCTGGTCTGGGACTTTCGCTATATACCTACGTTAGCCTATAACTATATATCTAACGAAAAATCGATTCTAGCAAAAGGGTTAACAAAGGAACTAACTACAAGTTAGTCTAGTATAAAAAAAAAACAAACCTAGAAGGAGCCTTGCAGTGTCTAAGATACTCGAAAGGCTATAACTAGATTTAGCAACTATAGTAGGAGTCGAACCTATAACCTTGCGCCAAGCACAGCTCTACCTCTCGGCTAGGGCCCTAAAATAGAGCAGACAAGGAGCGTACGCGCTAGCTACTGCACTATGCAGCCTTTCGTTATTACAAGCAGGAAGGATATACAAACCTAAAAGGAGGCAACACAGCAACAGAAGGAGGAAGCAAAGAATCGCTAGACAAGCGAGTAACCTATACAACTAGGACAACCCCGCTGTTTCTATAGCATAACCTGCGGCATTAGGTGTAAGGCCTATAGTCTACGGAAGGACGAGGACATCAAACCGCAAGCCAACTTCATCCCCAGTTATCATTCCATCCTGTTATTATAGAATCGCGCCGACCGTTAGAGCTAACACCGAGCGAGACCCGCGGCCGACTTGTTCGCCACACACATCTAACCCTCAGCACGAAGCGCCTTTAGGCGGTCGAAGGCGTTGTGGTAGTGTCGACGATCGTTCGCTGTCCGAGGTCAAAGGATCCCGCTAGGAAAGAGCAGCCAGGATCTCGAACTTCGAGGTAGAATCTGCAGCCGAAGATACGCGACGCTAGGCCCTCTCTTCTGACGAATGTCTCCAAGAAGACGGCGATGAGCTGCGGCAGAAAATCGAAGCCGACCCCGAAATAGTTCTTGCGCTTAAGGTATCTTGCTCCTAGCAAGCTTAGTACTATACTAACAATAATTACGTTTACTTACAAGCTAACGCTCTCTGTAGCAATACTATTACAATGTATTTTTGTATTTGCGTATATAGGGTAGAAAACATAGAGTAGTTTAGACAAACAAAACATTACTATTACATTATATGCTTTGCGTTTATAATCGACTTAACTAACCTCCTCCCTGAGAAGGTTAAGCTCGATAGCGTATCTGGTAGGTAGGGCCTTTGTGGAGAAGTGGTTTAAACACTCAGGTCGCATCGACTTAGACAAGATTGCAAAGTTTCTAGAGGAATTTAACGACTTTAAAGCGAAGCAAGTTGAGTATAATGAGTATTGTTAGGCCTATGCAGAGAATTGCGAGGACGAGGAGGCGGAGTACAGATGCCCTCTACGTCCTGACCCTCTGAGTAAGCCGGAACTCGGGGATTGTACGAAGGAAGATGGGGATGTGTGTACACTGTTGGATGTCCTGAAGCACCGGTTCGCTATGAAGAGAATCGCTGAGTGGTGGATAGAGTGACGTAGGGGTTATCTAGGCAGGTTGAATCGGGACTCTTGGATACTCTTGGTGAGAAGACGCAAGGTAAGGCGGGTTTCGATACAGGGACGCTGGTAGACTCAGGCTACGTACGGTGACCCTAGGGGTTAGTTGCCGAATATACTCGATGAATGGATTTGTGATGATAAACGTCACAGGCTGGAAGTGCTGTGACATTGCCACTGCTTCAAATCTGACAGTGCTTTCTCTCCCAAATAGAACGAGAGGCTCCCTCGTCTTGTCATTGTGCATTGATAGCATGTCTTTCCTCAATGCTGTCCATCTCAGGCATCGAAGCAGAAAGTCCACTGTTTCCCTCATGTGCCCACGGGAACATTGGTTGGACTCGGCAGCTCTGATTCTGCTCATAAAGCTGTTCAACTTTGTCATTCCCGTTTGGAGTTGTGCGGAAGGATGATGACGATCGCAGTGTCCTCAGTGGACGTGTTGATGTTCGCTCCGTCACCAAGGTTGTCGGAAGCTGATGGCCCGGCAGTGTGAGACTGCGCCTCGGCGTGCCTCTGCTCGGCCTCGGCCTGCTCAAACTGGGCAGGAGACCATGTGTGGTGACCCGGGAAGGTGTTTAGCGGGGGCGGTACAGGCCGCCCCGTCAGGGACGGCAGGCTGGAATCTGAGAAGGCAGGGAGCGGGTCGGGCCGCGCAAAGGTCGACGATACCGGGTGCAACGTTCTCGACAACGGGCTTTTGTCGGGACTCGCAGCGTCGGCAAAGGGACGGAGCGGCGGGCTCGAAGTAAACGGGGAGGGCAGACTCTGGGTGGGAGGAAGCGGCGCCGAGGGCGGCGGCGGAGCGTAATTCAGGGCCCTCTTCTCGGCAAACACTTCCGAGATGAATGGCAACGAGGGTAGAGACTGCCGGTGAGCATCGCCGGCCTCGGAATCGTCCGAGGGTCTGCGGGGCTCGACGGGCGAGATCATGCCCGGGATGCTGGTAGCAGGTGCCGAGTGAGGATACCCCGAGCTCGAGCTGTACGAGTTGTGGTGCTGTGGTGGTGATGGTGGTGGTGCTGTTGTGTGGGCTGTTGATGGTGGTGGTGGTGATGGTGGTATGGAGCACTCGGGCTGATTAGTGTGGTGGCCATGGCTGGTCGTTCTCTGTAGGATGTTTCTATGTGCTCGTGGGGTCGTTTGCGGTCGGGATCCCACTGCAGTCGGGTTCACACACAAAAGGTTAGGAATCTGGGAGGCGCCCTCGAGGGTGTTATCTGGGGACTGGGGAAGCAAACCAACCTGTGCCTGTGTTCCGACTCACCCGCCTCCATAGCGGGTCTCTCTCTCACACGGGGCGGCGATGTCCTCTTGCAGCTTGGCCGCGGGTGACGTCTGAACCATCAAGAGACGCGAGGGCGAGGGGTGGGGAGCTTGTGCCAGCTGGGGAAAATGCAGGAATAGTGTGGGCGTTATTATGGCTTCCAGCCTCGATTCCGACTGTCTCCTTCTGTCCTGTTCTGCTGTGTGCTGTTGTTGTGTGAGTGTGGCCGAGGTTCAAAGGGATTGTTGCGGGCCCGGGCGATGTTGGGGGGAGTTGGAGAAGTGTGCAGCATTCGCGGGATCCCAGAAATCCAGAAACCCAAAACCCAGAAATCCAAGCGGCAAGCATATACTAATATGCAAGTAGCAGATGGCAAGTGTGCGGACCAAGGAGGAAGCGACAGGCGGTGGTGGGCGCCCACGGTTTTGTATGTTTCCTGTTCCTGCCAGGAGCTGATTGAACTGCCTGGGCGTGCAATGGGGGTCTTGCAGCGGTCGGGGTCCACACTCGGGACGGTGGGCGCTTGTGTGGAATCGAAGCGACTGTACGGGCTTTTGGACTTTATTATCTTTTGCAAAAATCGATCTTCCTTTTTATCTTTCAAGACACCTGGTGGAAGATTCGATCTTTTCCAGATGTCTAGTGCGGCGCGCGGCGCTTCAGACGTCATCGACGTCATGAGAGGCGATTCGGGTGCGGGACATCGCCGCCCCCAGCGCAAGAGGGTGAAAACGACGAGGGCGATAGAGTCTATGCAGCAAGACGACGATATGGATTAGGAGGAAGAAAATAGTAGTGAGAGAACGCAGAGAAACTACAAAAATAGAACAGTTCGTCCTACAGCTGCCGACAGGGTAGGTGAGGAAATCCGAGGCCTGGAGCAACCCGTGGACTGTGACTTTACTAACTAACTGGACATCATTAAGACGGAATTTCAGCTTCAATTAAGAAAACTTAGGGATTATGTGGCAGAGGAGATTGCCAAAATGACGGCCCAGTTGACCGAAGAACTGTCGCAAGCGCGAGAGCAGCTTACCCAAGCCCGTCGCGAGCTCGAGGACACTAGGCTGCAGCTTCAAGCTATGGAGGCTTAAGGAGCTACTCCTGCTCGGCCAGCGTATGCAGACGTCGCCTGGCGTACCCCTCCGGCCAGCATTCTGACCCCGGCCTCCTCTACAGGCTGGGCGGCGACGCTGGAGCCGGCGTTCTGTACGGTGGACATGTCCGGAGTGCCGGAGGAACACATCGGAGAGGCTACACCATTGGCGCTTCGCAAGCTCCTTGAGCACGAAATGCGAGCGTCCGGCGACCAACCTAGCTGACGGTGTGTGGCCGTCACTAGAGATAGAGGAAACATCAACTGCCTTAGGATCATCGGCAGAAACGGAGAGGAAGTCAAGAAGATCAAGGATATCATCGAAGCAAAGAAGAGTAAGCTGTTCCGTGCCGGAAAGAGGCTTAGAATTCGGATGTCGTTCAACTACGTCGAGGCCAGCCAATCGCGGAACACAACAGTGCGGCAGGGCCTCGACAAGCGGCTGGATCCTCCGCGCAGGGCTCGACGTCTTTAGGATCTGCTGTACCACAGCTGGCTTCGGCTGAAGAATACTGGACTTCGAGTGACGAAGTGGTAATAATGCGATTCGAGCGAGGACGAGAGTTGCATCTAGGGTAATGATGGGGGTAGCGTTGGCATTCTAGGGCTTGTTGTATCCACGAACTTAGATCGGCGTCCCGGTGTGGCTTAACCGTTACTTTCCCGGATGGCAGAGTCCACAGGTGGCTGGGTTAACTTCAACAAGGGCAAGGCGACGTGTTTCTAAAAGATATCCGGGGCATGTCCTCAGTGGATGACAGTGAACTCGGCCACCACGAAGCCAAGGTAGCCCAGCAAGAGCAGGCAACCGATCCACCGGCCAAACTTGCCGCCAAACCAGACTGTCAGGGTAAAACCCAGTGTAGATGCCCACAAAACGGCCAACTCCGTGACATTGACGTTGCCGTGGTTGAAATCAGCAGCCGAAGCGCCAACGAGTATGATGCCCAAGCAAAGCGCAAGCAGGAAGATGTTGCTTCCGGCCGTGTTCGCCGTGAGAATCCCAACGTAGCCCCGGCGGCCGCTCATCACGGCGATGAACTTTTCGGGCAGGGTAGTCGCGATAGCGAGGACAACGATGCCGAAAGTGACGTCCGAGATGCCAGTTGCATCGGCAATATTGATGGCTGCACGGGAGAGGACAACGCCGGCCAGGGAGATGGCCAAGAAGCCGAACACGAGTTGGGCGATATGGTATACCAACCGGCACCTTGGATGGTGTGGCTGTATTGTAGCGGGAGCCGACGGCTGTGCGTGCGGGAGGAGAGCATCTGTTTCTCGTGGAGTCTGATCGACGGAGCTGGTGCCACTGTCGCTGTCACTATCGCTGTCGGAGTCCTCCGGCGCTGAGAGTGTGCCGCGACTGATGGCTAAGCCTATGGATATGATATAGACGGCGAATATAGCTATCATTGAGCCGCCGAAAGCAACGGACGTGGTCTTCTGGGTCAACTGTGAGGTGGGCAGGACGATTGTTGTGATGACGAGCGTGAGGGCGGCGTAAACCCTCGAGCTGTTGTCAAACTCGGCTGCTTTACCATCCTGGCCGAAGATAAGGCCGAGGGAGAAAGCCCCCAGAATATTGGAGATGGCCGAGCCGATGATGTTGCCAATGGCTAGGGATGGGCGTCCTTGAGCGAGAGAGGAGACGACGACGATGAGCTGCGTGAGCAGTGAGCGATCGGAGGCTAGAGATCTAGATATCAACAGAGACTCACTTCCTCCCATTCGGCCCCAGCTGTTACCAGTGCAATGAGTGTCTCTGATATGCCCAGGCGGCAAGCCACGATGGCCGTGTGGTCGATGAACCTGTCGGCGCCGGATTCCAAGAGGAAGAGAGCGGTGACGAAAGTGGCCACATCGTACGAGATGGTATCAGCTGTGCCCATTTCTTCTTAGCAGAGCTGGCAACAATGCCGACGTCCGTGGAAAATCGAAAGAAGAGGTTCGTCAGTCGGGAATCTCGTGAGATGAATTATTTGGATGCAAGAGTCAGAGATTTCCAGGACCTTGCCAGTGTAACCCTTGCATAGTGTGAATTGGAGGCTACACTGTACGGCCAGTCCAGGGCCACATTGTTGGAGCCCGACTTGGCCAGGCACGTGCCGAGAGTCACAAGGGAAGCTGGGTGGGACAAGGCCAAAAAAGAGGACCGGGGCAGGGTAAGGACAGGCGCGTCGGTTCCAGCCGCCAAAGTCGCGATCACTTGTAACACTAAGAACCGAAGCCGTCGCTGGATACAAGCTCTTCGCTACTGAGCTTGGCGCACCCCTGGGCAAGTTGTCCTCTTTCGCGACACCAGAATCTATCCAGACCTCTATCATGAAGCGATGGGAAGCTATGAGCGATAAGGATCGGGAACACTACAAGGCGAAGGCTGCCAGCTCGCGCTCATTGGGCACAGCAGTATCACCATCAGCCGTTGTTCCCTTTAACCCGTCCCAGCATCGCGTACCTTCGACCCCAAAGCCCTCGCCCATTCCGCCCTTGCTTCGGGCCCGACCGACACAGTTCCAGACGCCACCGAATTCCGGCGGCGCGTACGTTGTGTCCGGCAGCACGTGGGGAGGACTTGGACCGCCTGCCTCAACTCCTACACCACGTTCCGCTGCAGCAACGGCGATGGCTTCCTCGCCATTATTGCGTGTTTTGGCAGTGTCCTCCTCGAGTCGGCCCAACTCGGCGGCTTCAGCTCGCGGTCAACCCAAAGTTAAAACTGAGGTCCTGCCCCAAACAACTTCGCGGGGCGCCAAGCGCAAGGTTATGGAGGTTATTGACCTCACAGCACAGAGGATGACTGACTGCCCTTGAGTCTCGTTGGATTTCCCTGTTTCTGAATTTGCCATATACGGACTGTACTGTGTACATACACATGCTCGCGATATCACCTTTGTCCTCCAATGCTTAAATTTGGTTGTTTGGCATGAGGCTTGCCTTACACTGCATGTGGGGCAAGGGCTGTTGGTTGATGGTCACATGTGCCGCGGGGAGCTCCAGGGTGCATCGACGGGGCTTCCCCCTGACCCTCACTGAACACCAAAACGTAAGTTGTTCGCCTTTTGGTCCGCGCATCGTTCGCCTCATCTGTTCTAACGAGCTGCTCGAGATGAGACGTCACTTGCTGAGCAGTGTATGTCTGTGTATCGTCTCGGAAACATTTCTCGGCGTCTCGGATGGCTCCTAAGTCGGCATTCCAGCCATCCAGCTTGACCATATCCCGGAGGAAGACCAGACCGCGGTTGCGGTAATAAGAACAGACACTCTTGACTTGGTAGGAGAGGAGCGCTTTGTAGAGGTCGAAAATTTGGTTTTCCAACTCGCGTCTTAGTCCGGAGAGCTCGTCGGTATGGCCGGGGAGATCCTTGAGAAGGTTGCCCGACAGGTTCCAGTACTAGTCCATCCTCTTGACAACGTAGTTGATCCCTTTGCGGTTGGCTTCTATCGCGGTCACAGGGTTGGCAAGCACCTGCAAACGTTAGCATGCGGAACATCGCCCTCCAGATAAAACGCACCTCTAGAACGAGACAAATGCCAGTCTAGGCGAGCGCGGCTTGGGGTACGGCCTCGATTGCCGAACTTATGATGTCCCTTGCTGACAGAACAACATCCACGGTCACGCCAAGGCCCTCTTTTACCTTGGCCTCTCTCGCGGTTTTGTCTAGACCGGCATGGATGAGCTGGGTCATCTGGTGGCGCCTCGCGTCTGAGTTGTTTTGGGCGATGGTATTCGGCTGGGACTCGGGCACTGGTGAACCGGGGCCATCCTGGAGCTGCCGGGACAGGATCTTCTCATATGTATCCACCAATTCCTTCTCTTCTTGTTCGAGGTCATTGTAGGCACGGTCCCAGAGTCGTACGGGTAAGCTAGTGGTGGTGCCATCCGCGTCGGCGGTCGGTTTTATGTCGGCGGGATCGGTAATCGGAGCGGGTGGCAACCGTGGGGCAGACGTAGGAATGGCGTCTGTAGGCGTCGGCTCGAGTACAGGGGTAGGGCGAGAAACATGTATGCTGGCAGAAGACACTTGGGTCGCGTCTTTGCGGTCTGGAAACGCCGGGGACGTCACAGCGGCAACGGTCCGCACGTCGGAGCCGCCCTGCTCTTGCTCAGCGCCTTCCCGATCCTTCCCGTTGCCGTGTCGGCGGAAACCCTTCCGGAACAACGAACGCAGTCCTCGAGGCATAGCTTTGGGGTGGAGATCCTCATTCCAGGCGGCGTAGGTGAGGCGGCGGTGATGGTATGGAGTCGACCGTTGGGTCGCAATTGCAGGATCGCACGAAAGCTGGCTGATGCCATTGACCACGCCTCGCGGCGGCTAGCGGCAGCCAATCGCGTTCGCAGGAGAGCGCGATATCGTGATTGGTGACGCTTTGCCCGACGTGGAAATGGAAACCCAACAAGGAGACATACGGCAGATGCAAGTGCGGAACGATCTGAGGATACCGGTAGCGCAGTTGAATACTGTCGTGCGCAAGGTTTCGAGGGGTCATTTTAGACTGGCACAGATGCTCATTGATGAGCCAGTAGAATGAATGCTAGAAATAACTAACTCCTGTAACTAGTTATAACTAGCCTGCCCTGAATTATTCCATCATGCGCTCCATCCTCTTTCGGGATCGTCCAAGAATGCCTCCACATCACAAAAAAAAAAACGACATGCAACCCCAGCTGGTATTCCGCTCTTGGTGAAGAAACGGTACATCTTAGGCTTGTTCATCGTCAGCATGTTGAGATCGTAGCATCGGGACAGAGTCAGCTCTAGAGCTGCGTCATAATGCTTCTTCTGTTCCTTGGTGCAGACTTGGGCGTGATGCCAAGCGCTGTATGCCTTGACCGCGTCTTCCCTGGGTATGAGCCGTGCCAGGGGAGAATTTGGGAAAACAATGGTTGGAGAGGGTGGAATGTTAGGTGCGACGCCGCTTCTGGCTACACATCGATGGCATTCATTGGCCAGGATCCCAGCGGCTGAGCCGCTCGCGCTCCGCATCCCGGACCAGGCGGCGAAACTCTTCTGGAACACCGTCGTGCCCATTCAAGGGTTTACTTGCCTGCATGTGTTCGGCAAGCATCCTGACGTGATGTGGCCAAAGCAGGTAGTGTTTTCCGTCGTTCTGCGAGCATTGGTCGGTGCTTACTGGTTGGCTGTTGGGCCCCTTCTGCCGGATTTGCCGGAGTCCACATTGTGGTAGTATTATAATGTTACCGTGACCGTCATCGTCTTACCGTCAGTAAGAAACTTGCTTCATTCCTGGATTTGTTTCGAAACGTATTTCCAGTCAACCTCCAGTTTCGGATAACGTATTTGATAAGCGAGCGGATCAGACAAGCGAGCGGATCGCTCTAACAAGATTCAGTGGCCTGCGCTGCAAAAATAAGCTAGTAAATTGTTAGTGTGACCCTAACAATTTATGGTGTGACCCTAACAATTTACTAGCTTAATTTTGCAGCGCAGGCCACTGAATCTTGTTAGAGCGATCCGCTCGCTTGTCTGATCCGCTAGTTATCGCTTTGTAATGTTGGCCATTTTGCGGTCGGTTACGGACAGAATAACTTTCGTGTCGTCTTCCTTCCACAGCTTGTCGGGTTACTGGGATAGTGTAACGGTTCGGGCGACCTACTGGTCGCAAACGCCGGGAACTGAGACGACAGACCGTTGCGCCAAAAGCACAGCACAAGTTGATTGACCTCGGAGGCTGATTTGTCCACGGCTTCGTGCAGATGCAAATATTCAATGTACAAGGCCCTTGATGGTTTCATGTGCAGTGAGTTTCCATTGGTAGCTGGCTGGTCAGCTCTCGGACCCGACCATTGTTCCGCGGCCCGTTGCTGCCCCATACCCTGCCCACCACTCTGCAGTTTCCCCATGGGCCCGGGATCAAGGCGCGCTGGATTGCGTGGCTTCGGGCGATTGGACACCCGCAGATCTGCATGCATTGTCCCATCCTGCAGAAAGAGCGAGGGCACCCGAGCGGACCCCTCTCCGGCGAGACTGTGTGAGGCTTTTGACGGACCGAGCTATCCCCTGGGGAGCCCACATGCCCGCGTTTGGGGACCGTTCCGTCATGCACCTAGTCAGGCCGCCGGATCTGTCGGTGTTGGGGCTCTCATTCAACCAGTTACGCGGAATGCAAGAGCCTGTCAAGATCTCGGCCACTTTCGGTGAGGCCAGCCCCGGTAACGGAGAGCCTTTAACCAATTGTTTTGGGTATTGGCCTACATTAGCCCGGTCAGTCCCCCACATCGCTACGCTCTGGATTTTGGCTGTGAATACGGATACCATACTCAACTCGGATCGACCCCTTGGCCAACTCGTGGGCAGCGGCGGGGCACACATGTGTTGCACCCTTATTGGTCAGGGACTACGTCCTACCAATGTGCCGAAGCTGGTGATTAAGCAGCTGCGCTCAGCTCCAGTCAGGCTTCCCGTCTCCATGCAACCCTAGCGCATCGTATTCGGCGACAAGGCTGTCTCCTATTAG
>OUMK01000023.1_pt1 | contig 11709 bp, 11 predicted proteins | sample 1691031 | NCBI WGS metagenome assembly OUMK01 (sample SAMEA3914864, study PRJEB12502) | metagenome | biome: forest; material: soil | place: USA | collected 2012-03-12 | depth 0.3 m | reverse complement strand
AGCTCGCCATCTCCCACGCCCTCGCCCAGAGCGTCAAGACCTCCCTCTTCGAAGAGCTCATCGCCTCCACCATCGACATGGCTAACCCTGACCCGAACAATACGGACGCCCGCGGGAACCCCGACGAAGAGGCACAGTTCCGACCCGTGTGGAGCACGATCAAACGCCTCGCCGACGCCGTGTCGAGCACGGAACAACCAGTAAATCTGTTTCCAGTGGCTTCAAGGGCACAGTTCCTCTTCAAATCCGTCAAATAATCCTTCCCGCATAAATATCGCAACAGTGATGATTGGTCTGCTGAGATGTCCTGGGATTCCATGTTGCGCATATCCGTCGAGATTTAGGAAGTTCCTCAAGGCGGCGAATTTTTGAAGGTACCGAGGACCACCGACGGCTGTGATTCTGTCAATGAATGCTGCATATCTGAGCGATGCTGTATCCTGCTCCGAAGCCGCAGGACTGCTCGCCTGCTGTGACATGATCGGATCTGAGGCAGTGAGCTAAGAGAGTGTGTGAAGAGATGTGTTCCTCGAGACAAGTTGGGGGAGGAAGCTGAGATGGACCGGGGAGGAGCTGAGCTCACTCGGCTCAGGCTGCCTCGTGCGGCGGACATTGCGGCTGACTCAACCCGGAATGCATGCATGGGTCTAATCATCATCAGTGAGGCTTTTTTCTTTGCTTTTGGGAAGTTCAGCGTCTGGAACAGGGGTGGTTCTGCGAATCCGGGCTGACTGGGACGGCGCCCAAGGTCATGCGGGATTGAGCACGCAGCCACGCACTGCAACACACATGCAACATGGGTTTGCTGGGTGTCTGCCTGGCGTCCCTAACACCCCTGCCCTAGAATGACTGGCTGGCGTGTCACCCGGCCCTGACCCTGGCCTTGGCTGGCACTTGCTGATTCGTTCATGGAACATCGCGCCGCGACCTTGCAGAACACTTGGTTCGAGCACATTCTCGTGGATCAGACCGACGAAATGATGGAGCGTTGGAGGAAATGGTTTGAAGAAGCAGCCAAGAAGTCAGCGAATGGGGACTGGCCTGCCGTGGGCGAGAAAAGACGATTTGTCACACTCTGAGCCCGCGCAGCAGGTGATGCTTAGCCACCTCAAGTTAGCCTCGCCGCTTTATGATTCTAGTCTGCCACCCGCCTGGTCGAGGCTAGTCAGCCTAGAATTAGAGCCTTACCTGATGATGTGGCAGAAGTCGAACGTGGGTCTGGCAAATTTCAGCTTGTGTCATTGGCTTAAGGCTCAGCTGTTTCTATACTTAGCCCAATCTCGCCCGTTTGCTTCTGCATGTGTGATTTGAGCGAACTCCCTACTCTGGATCAGGCATTCATGAGATGCTTGAGGCTGAAATGTCGACGCCCGAAGACTCGCGGATCCAGCAGATGTTGCGGCTCACGGATGGTTATAGCCTAAGATGTTCTCGCTCGTGCAGAAGCATCAGGCCATCTCCAGGCACGACAGATTGTCAACATGAGACTCCTGAACACTCATACTCGCCGCTTCGAGGAATTCCTCAATGGTCATATTCCCCCGTATGCGATTCTGTCGCATACATGGGATCGGGATGGGCGGGAGGTCTCGTTCAGCGAAATGGCAAATGCCACCAACGATTTCAGCAGCAATCAAGGCTTCAACAAGATCGACTCCGCATGTCTCCGGGCACAGATGGGCTCGGAGGATTGTCCGGCCCTCGAGTATATCTGGATCGACACTTGCTGCATCGACAAATCCAGCAGTGCAGAGTTGACGGAAGCAATCAACTCTATGTACACTTGGTACGCACGCTCCGAGGTCTGCTATGCCTTTCTTTCGGACTTGGAGGAGGCCGCCACGTTGGACAAGCTGCAGCACTGCCGCTGGTTTACCCGCGGGTGGACGCTCCAAGAACTCATCGCCCCGAAACGCATCATCTTCTTCGACAAGAATTGGAATACGATAGGCACCAAGGAAAACCTCGCCGAAAGGCTCTCGCACATAACGGGCATCAATCAGGACATCCTCCTGCACCGGCGGCAGCTGTCCTCGGTGTCTGTTGCGCAAAAGATGTCTTGGGCTGCGGAAAGGGAGACGACAAGGATTGAGGACACGGCGTATTGTCTCTTGGGCATCTTTGGAGTTCACCTCCCTTTTGTATACGGCGAGGGAGAGCGGGCTTTCCGACGACTGCAAGACACCATTGTCAGCTCTGTGCCCGACTTGAGCATTTTCGCGTGGATGCTGGAACCACTTCCAGCCGCCGCGGCAACCCACCCTGGGCGCCGCGTGTACTCCGGTGTCTACGCCCCGACTCCATCCGCGTTTCTCGCATGTCGGTCGTTCATCAGGAAAACGCCGTTTGCTCGGCATGAGCTACTGCCCATGAACGGCAGCATCATGGCAAGAATGCAGATCCTGATCGAGGCGACTCTGCAGAACGGGGGGTATCGCTATCTCCTGCCGCTCGATTGCCACCCCGAATCCAGGCCGGATGTCACGCTCTGTGTGCGTCTTCGGAAGCTGGGCCACAACGAGTTGGTGAGGGAGAATCCTTACAAACTGGAAATCGTCGAGTTTTCCCGACCGCTCGTCCGCCCCATCAGCTCGTTGACCCGCTATCTGCTGCTGCCGGAGCTGCCCATACAAGAAGAAGAGCAGGAGCCTGGGAAAGTCCTGGTAGCCGGCCCGATTCCCGATTTCATCGGTCAGACTCGCGACTATGCCATCCAGATTCAGCTGCCAGAAGGAATGTGGCTGCACATGCTGGATATCTGGCCCGGGAATCGCTTTGACGGAGAAGACCGGGTCTTCTATCTGGCCAGGCACAGCATTGAACACGATTCCGCCATGGTGCGACTCAGAGGAGGTATCCTCTCGGGTCTTGGAGTATCGGACGAAGTCGACTTCGAGTGCGTCTTCTGCGCCGCCGGCTGGTCGTCCACAGATCAGCGGCGGCTCCAGTGCACCTTGCTCGATTATGCTAGATTTGCGACAGCACTGTCGGAGTTTCGTACCGAGGCTTGCGGGTGGGATTTTCACACAAATCACTTCTTGGAGCGGTTGATCTACCACAGGATGCCCCAGGCTTCCTCCGTTGTCGTTCAAGGAAAGCGGTCCCGAATTCGCATCTCTTTCAAAGCCAGCTTGGTCGAGGATGCGAATATCTGCCGAGACACGTTCTGGAGGGTTGAGTTTACGTGTGCACCATGTGAGGAGGAAAATGACGCCCAGGAGCCTGATCAGAAATGGCACCTCGAACCTGCATCGAAAACGTCAGCCGACTGGAAATCTCTTGCATCGGCGGCACCTGGTTGTGGTTAGGGCCACAGTAAATGTTGTTCTGCTGGCAATTGAGTAGAGCTCGAATTCGGTTGAGTGGTGGTTTTTGTGGTCATCGAGGATCAAACCTGTTTTTGCCCTTCGTCCATTTCATCTCATCCCACTAAAATTCCTAGAGTGCCTGGTACGCGACGGCGACCATGCCGACCGTTTTTTGACGCGCCATCTCTTGCACTGGCTCGAAGCGCTGGGTCTTTTGGGATGGGTCTTGGAGAGTATCGGGATGGTGGGCAACTTGCTGGCTTTGCTCGATGTATGTTATTATTAAGACTCGCGCAACCACAAATAGCTGGCGTCCCACTTTGCCTTTTCCTGCCGTAGGATGGCGCGCATCCACGTCCGCCGACCCCACCGAGCCCAGCAAACCGGGTTCCCAGGCCCCAGCCGCCCTGTCCGACAAGAGCACGGCAGCTGGGAACCAGCGCGCGGGGCCGTCCAACCAGCCGGCGCTGCTTCGATTCGCGACCAAATCCCTGTACGACCACGGCCCGCTGCACAGCCGGCCCACCGCGCACGCCCCCGCCGCGGCCACGGCGGAAACCGACTTACACACTCGTCATGTCGTGCACACGCATACGGCGCGAGCGCAGGGATTGCTTGGCGGGTTTGCCGAGCGGTTCGGTCGGTTTCCCGGGAACGACAACACCGAACACAACGATGGGGAGGCGCTGCAGGACGGGGCGCTTGACGCCGGCACGCCTGCCGGCGGCAGCGTTGACAACGGGATGCTCGAGGGCATCTGGGTCCCCGACATCCCTGCAGATGTCATGGTTCCTGAGATCCCTGAGGATGCCTTCGACATCGTCGGCGTGCACGATGCCGGATCGGATTGAGGATTGCATGGAGGAAATAACGAGATCATGGGATGTCGCTATCCACGGAATTAGAGGGCTGATTTGCATGACGCAGCAGAAGTTGGGCGACGTTAAAATTGCCGCCACGTCGAGCCCACCACATGAGGCTCCTGTCAAAGTACGTATAGTTGAGCGAAGACGTGTGATGGGCGATGAGAAGTTTGACGACGTCAAAGTGGCCGTTTGCCACGGCAGCGAACAAAGGTGTGGAGCTTGATGGGTCGACACGTTCGTTGGAAAGAAGGCGTTGGACCACATGAGCTTTTCCGGACCTAGACGACAAGAAGAGCGCCGAACGACCAAGATGATCTGTCGCGGTAAGATCACTGCCAGGCATTGCTTCGAGTTCTTCGACAATCTGGAGGTGGCCATTAGATGAAGCAGCAATGACTGGTGTCCAGCCGTCGTTGTCGGCCAACGTGATGTCAGCGCCCTTCTCCACCAGGAACTTGACTACCTCGAGGTGGCCATGTCTGGCAGCAGAGTAGACTGGGGTCCGGCCGTTGCTGTTGGCCACTGTGATGTCGGCGCCCTTCTCCACCAGGAACTTGACGACCTCGAGGTGGCCAATTCTAGTACTAGGCTCTCATAGCCTTTACTTTACTACAATCCACTCAGCGGACATCACCGCTTTTCCCACCTAGTTTTCCTGTTGTCCGCCATGGTACGCAGGTACTTGGAAGTATAGCAATAAAAAATTATGAAGATGATAAGATTCCAGTTTATCCACCAATCCGTCGAGGATTTCTTCGTTGAGGAATGCCTGTCAGCTTTGGATGGCAACGGAACGTCCACCGAGGCGGCAATCAGAGCCCACTTCCGGTCCTCCAGCATTCGCATACGCTATCTGGAGATGGAGGAGATCGGTCGGTCAACAAATCTGTGGGTCGACAAGCTACAACGATAAGCCGGTCCACCAAGGTGACGTCATCTATCGTGCGTGCCATCAGCATTCCCCTCCCCGCTTTTCGTCTGGCAGACCCACTGACCTTTGTTGGAACAGCTGATTCGAGCCACTACAGTGGTTGTATGGGGGCACTGAAAGGCACTGTAAAATAGGTGCAAAACGATGTGTGTGTAGTACTGGGAACTGCTTCAACTGTGTGTGTTGTCTCTGTCTCTCCCTCCTGGGCGTTGCCATGGGCGTGGCCCTGATCCTTTTGACTGCCTGGCTCCCAGGGCTCCCTGGCCGCTGAGGCCTCCCATGATGCCCTCATGGTCGCATGGTTATAGCACTGATCCTTCCCGGCCTTGTGCTGAAACCATCGCTAAGGCTGCCTGTCTCAGAACCAGGGTGGTGCCTTGGTTCTAACAACCTTCTCCAGAGCACGCCCCCGACACGTCCCCAGAGCGATCGCTCGAGCGCCTCGACAGCCTCCCCGAAGCATCCTTCGACGCGGCAAACAAGCAGCATGCGGCGGCCTGCCTCCCTAACACGCGCCGCGACGTTCTCGCGCAGATCAGGAGATGGGCCGACGGAGACGGCGGGCAACGGATATACTGGCTCAAGGGCTGGGCAGGCACGGGCAAGTCGACGATTGCGCTAACGATCGCCTGCGAATACGGCGACAAGAAGCGGCTTGGCGCGAGTTTCTTCTTCTCGAGGGGCGGGGGCGATCGTGCGTCCACGCGCAGGTTCGCTGCAACGATCGCCGTCCAGCTTGCGGAGGCGTCGCAAGAGCTGTGCTAGTATATTGCTGATGCGGCTGCCTCTAGCTACTGCATCTACAGGCTTGGCTTGTATAACTAGTGGAAGAAGCTTGTTCTGCAGCTGCTAGTGTAGCTAGGTAGGGAGGTGTTCCTGTACCTGCTTGTTGTTGTAGTAGATACGCTAGACAAGTACAATAACAATAATAATGTCTTGCTCTTGATTTAATGTCTTGTAGCAGCAGTAGCTGTCTAGAATATTAACCTAAAGATATTTGTTACTAGTAGGCTAGACTAGCTAGTTAATACTAGCTTTAGTAATATCTCTATTAACAAGCACTAAGACTTTATTCTCTATAATATTGAATAGTCGATTGTTAGTCAGGACCTAGCTGTCTATTACAAGTACTAGCTTAGACAAATAACGCAGATACCCCTTCTTAATATAGCGTTTCTCTACTATAATATAATCTAGACGCTAGTCTAGAAGTCTTATAGGCTGTTTATCTATATAGCTATAGTATATTGCTTTGTTTATAAAGGAGGGCCTTTTGCTAGTAAACAACTTGCCTACCTAATCTTAGCTAAGCGCTTGCTAGCTAGAGCTAGGATAGAGCTAGACCAAATGTATATAACTGTTCTAGAATACTCTCTTAGTACCTAGTTTAAAGTAGAAGAGATAGCTAGAGTATAGGAACTATTCGGCTATATTATAGGGTCTGTTATAGTACTCTTCGATATACTATTACCTAACAGCCTTGCTATAATGCTCGCTAAGCTAAAGAGGAGAATTACATTAACGCTAGACAGTCTTTATATAGTTATAGATATTCTAGAATAGAAGGGTAGATTGATCTAGTTTCTTTACCTATCCTTCTACAAATTCCTTCTAGATCTATAGAGATATTCCCTTCTAATATTCTATATTAACGTTAAGAAAGCATATAGGCAGCTTCTAGACTGCTGTCTAAGGGTTATAGCAGATTACCTCTATTAGAACATATATAACCTTAGGCGACTAGGATCTCTAGTAGGCGACATTCCCTAGTCAGATATAGACAGCAAGATCTCTTTTGCTATCTAGTATACCTGTTAGTATTAGTTCTATCATCTAGAGCAGGGTAGTGTCGACCCTCAAGAGCACTCTAGGATTGCAGATCTTCTAGAGACCCGATTCCTGTTTTAGGTTAAGGCTCTTGCGCTAATCGGTCACTATAGTCTAACTTCTAGAGACAAGACTGCCTGTAAGTATACTACATCCCTTGTACAATACTTATAGTTAACAAAATAAAGAGGAGCACTGTGACCGGGTCTCGAGACCTACTCAATCCTAAGAGGGCTGAGTCTGGCCCTGGATACGAACATGATCCCCTGCCTCTGAGTGCGGTGGTTTACGATGCGAAGCGATTCCTGCTAAAGCCATAGCTCGATCATTGAGGAGGCTCCGCTCCAGGCATACTATTCTGCTCTGGTATTTAGTCCCGAAGCGAGTATTATTCGGCGGCTCTACACGTATCAGCTTCCCCAGTGGATCATACACACACCAGCGCTCTCAGCAGACTGGGGTGTGCATTTACAGACGTTACAAGGCCATTCGAGCATGGCCCACGCCGTCGCGTTCTCGCCGGACGGCCGGCTCATCGGGTCGGGCTCTTCCGACAACACGGTCCGGGTATGGGACGCGGCTACGGGGGCCGAGCGGCGTGTGCTGCAAGGCCATTCTAGCACAGTCCGCTCTGTAGCCGGACAACAGCCTTGTGCCCGTTTATAGCGGCCCACGACCGCGGCGTCCGGCTATATATGCTATCTTTTGCCTCGACATCGACCTTGCCCTCGCTACGTAGCAGCTTGACTTTGTTGTGGGCCAACACTCTGGATTACCTGACAGGATTGTGGCAAAAGTCATCAGATACGAGAGTAAGACTGCCAGCGCCCTGGTGAGGTGCGCAACGAAATGGCAAGCGGGAAAGGGAATCCTGGAGAAGCTGCATCACTAAGCCCCCTCCCCCTTCTTTTTCACCCGGTCATTTGGCATATTGTCCAGAAGGCCGTCTGCTCTAGTGCGGACTGAGCCTGCCGTGGTCCGGAGCCAGCTGGCTGCTAGAGCCACCGTGCGGACCTGAGCGTTGGCAGGGGTAGCGCATCGCTGCAGGAGGATACAGGCAAATGACGGAGAGGTTGTCCTCGATGGAAATGAACTTGATGGGCCGGTGCTCCTTGTCGTGGCCTTGTGGGAAGGAAGGAAAACAGTCATTATGGTCGCGACGAGCGCGAGCGGTTTTAGAGAGCTTCCTTCCGACCCATCATTTTCTCTACTTCACCCTCAATCCATAGTTCGATATTCTGTAGCATTCTGTCAGTAATGGCACTGGAATGCCGCTATCGAGGAATTGCGACTCACAGGATTGAGTTTGAAGATGAGCCATCCAACAAAAGTGATTACCAAAAGAGCTCCGCCAAAAAGAACGTACCAACGCCAATCGGGGTTGTCCTTCAATAAGTCGACGTTCATGCCAAAGAGACTCTGTGTAAAGTTGTTCCGTTAGCAGCTGTGGTTGAAAGCGTTTACCCGAATTTATGGCGAAGCCTTACCGAAGCAAACATTGCTGGTAGGAAGATGAACTGATCATTTCAGCTTCGGTCAAGCATGTGATGTGTCAAGCAAATTCTTACAGTGATCCAACTCAGGCGCTTCATGCTTGTTGCGATGCTTGTTGATCTGTGTGCTTCATTGATCGAGACCCAGGCAAACTCCTGCACGAGATCAGCGCCAACTAATTTGCTGGAAATAATGGCTGTTGTACTCACGAACTGTAAAAGATCCCTAACTGTCTGGTCCAGTTGCCTAATCCGATGACTGACATTGTCTGCAAAGTCATTTACCACGTCCAGCAGTTCATCGGGGTCGTAGTGTTCATGGTATCTGCCGATTTCTTGCGCGAACTGCTTGGCAGTGATGACTTGGCGTTTTAAAGCGATATGAAGATTGGCCATCGCTCCAGCATCTTCCGCCAGCCTATGTATGAAATCAGGGCTTTCCCCCTTCGCACGAAGCTGGTTACCACGCTGCGTTGTGTAATCCATTTGATTAGCAGATTAAACAGGATCCGAACCTAAATACATGTCAAGAATTGCCATCAAAAAAGAAAGAACTCACTTGTGTAGTTAGATCTTCTTCGGCCAAGTTGCATTCCGTGAACCACGCATCTTTCAAGCAGAGTACGAACTGCTTGAAGAAGTCAACACCATCATCTGGCATCCAACCGTGTGGCAGCATGCTGAAGTGGTTTATCGACTTCCACGATCCGTCACTTGGGTTCGTGGGTTGAATCATCGTCCATGCTATTGCACATTTGATCCCGCGTTTCCGTCTGTTGGGAAACGAGGCAGCGACACAGAAGCAAATGCCGAGCCTAGAATCCTTCTGGGAAAAGCTCATTTGGCTGCCTTCAAAAGCGAGGGCGTCTCTCAAGCCGGGAATCAAGTCATCCTGCCATTGAGAAAAGTCCGAAACTAGGCTTGGAAAATTTAGTTGAGCTTATTCAGAAGATATAAGAAATGAGATGACCCACAAGAGAGACCTTTTCATCCCTGTTTCGTCTGACCTGTGTGCTAATTCGTCTCGAATTTCTGGTACTGTAACACAGCGTACCGATTTGTGTTGCCCTTGCTCTTCTGAGAGCACAACAATATCTGACTGTCGTCCTCCATATACGCCGCGCCAGCTCTCCGCCATGATGCCCTTTGTATCTGCCGATCCGTTGAGCAGTAACTCAATAAAACGGTGATTCTTGCGTCGAATTGCAATTTGCAAAGTCGCTCTGTCTTTCTTGGTGAACAGATTCACCATCGCCTCATGCCCCATCTCGATGGCCCACCACAGTGGCGTCCGCCCGGTCTTATCGTTCGAGTCTGCATCAATGCGATCGTCTGCAACCAGAAGCGTCACCACCTCCTCGTGCCCCTTCTCTGCTGCCCACGATAGCGCCGTCCGCCCGTTGTTGTCCTTGGAGTTTACCTCAATGCCGTCCTTCCCAAGCAGCTGCCTCACCACCGCCTCGTGCCCCTTCTCTGCCGCCCACGATAGCGCCGTCCGCTCGTTGTTGTCCTTGGAGTTCACCCTAATGCCGTCCTTCTCAAGAAGCTCTCTCACCACGCGCCAGTGCCCTTCCTCTGCTGCCCACGATAGCGCCGTCCACCCTTTGTTGTCCTTGGAGTTTACCTCAATGCCGTCCTTCCCAAGCAGCTGCATCACCACCGCCTCGTGCCCCTTCTCTGCCGCCCACGACAGTGCCGTTCGGCCCTTTTCGTCCTCCGCATTAAGGTCATCTCCATCGTGGAGCAGCTCTTCAATGAGGCCCCAGTCCTCCTTTCTCGCTGCTGAATGTAGACGAATCCCTGGCATGCCGTTTATTTAGCTAACGAGTATTGATGAAAAGAATAAATACCATTAGGGATACTTTGGGATGAGTTTTTGCCGAAGGCGACCTTCAGAACTGAAATTGTTAGGATGGGTTACCAATAAGTAAGGCCCCAACTGATAGGGTTGAACATCTATGGGGGGTTAGCGTTGGGAACGTGTCACCAATTTATTGGGTAGCGCTCAAATTCGCCAATCATTGTGTTATCGAACAATGGCCTGGACACAAGCCACCCAACCCCCTCATCCCGCCGAGGCAAGCTGCGCACGGAGCGTGCCACGTCCAGACTCAGCACATTTTTGTCAGAAAATCAACTGACCCAACCAACCAATTGGCGCTGATGGTGTGGGTCCTAAAACCAGTTCTCGGCACGTTGCACTGCGCCATCCGACGCGGGAGATCAAGGGGGCTTTCCTGCGGTACTGTCACGTGGGTCGTGCCTGACTGGTCTTGGCGCCAACGACCTGGTCGTGGCGCTCCGCCTGCAGTCGAACATCGATGGCACCCCGCACGTCTCCACAATCTGACGCAATTCCCGAAGCATCCACGCCACAAGCCAGGACAACCTCCGCGGTTCCTGCCGCTGGTACCTCTATCGTTCCAACCCCGATCATAGAATCGTACCGCGGCCGGGGCAATCAGCTCCTGGAGCGTCCACCCTCTCGTAAACCATCGGCATCTTTCCAGCTCCAGTTTGGTAGCCGCGCCCTGGCCGATAGGGAGGTCTTCTAGGTACGCGAAACACAATGCGGCATCCCTGTACCATCGGAACATGGAGTTTATAGCTTCCGAGAGCTCAGCGCTGCTGCTCTTGTCGATGCAACAAGTGTCGATCCAAACGTATTCGAGGTTGTATCTGACAGCCTCGCGACCCGAGTCGCGAATTTTGTCGTATTCGGGTCTGCTCTGGACGTCTGCGCAAGTCGTCATGTCTTGAAAGGAAATCTCGCTGTCACGCCAGGTATGGGAAAGTATGGCGTACGGTGGCGCGACCATGTGCTCCTCGAGCTTCCCAGTATGAACGTTGATGAGCCTCATGGCGACGGAGAGGGAGCCTAAGCGACGCCGATTTTGCCGTAGCGAGTGGTGCAAGTTTGTCGCGGAGGGTAGGGGTCGTCAGGGGCCGATGTTTGTGCTGGGCCTGTGCTTGGGGCGGGATTCGGGTCAACTGGCTTGCACCAAAATGACCTGATCACAACGGCAGCGAAGATGAGAAGAGGACAGGTGCGGGATTGGGCTGAAAAGCGGCGGCCAGGCTTCCTGTTGGTCGTCCAAGTGAAAGTTGTGGCAGTGCTATTAGACGAATGGCAGCAAGCTTCTGAGACGACCATTTTGTGTGGCTCCGGTGGCCGGCAGCGGGCACAGTGCCGGCCAGACCGTCAGGCGCGGCAGATTGCGTGCATTCCCGCTCGATAGCCTCAAGATCCCGTACCACCTCCTCAGCTGACTCGTACTGCTGCT
>OUMK01000018.1_pt1 | contig 12373 bp, 14 predicted proteins | sample 1691031 | NCBI WGS metagenome assembly OUMK01 (sample SAMEA3914864, study PRJEB12502) | metagenome | biome: forest; material: soil | place: USA | collected 2012-03-12 | depth 0.3 m | reverse complement strand
GTTATGTCCTGTATAGCCCCTCTCCCCGACGGCACCTACCTCAGCGCCAACGGCGCCCTCCACGGCATCGCCGGCTTCGGCCTCGGCGCGGGCCCCAACCTCAACGCCCTCCTCTATGACCCGGCCAAGCCTCTCGGCTCCCGCATCACCGTTGCCGCAAACACTACTATCGCCCGCATGTACCATTCCGAAGCCATCACCCTCCTCGACGGCCGCGTCCTCATCTCGGGCTCCGACCCGGAGGATGGCAAGAACCCAGAGGAATATCGCGTGGAGGTGTTCTTGCCGCCCTACCTCCTAAACAGGAAGCCCCGCCCGACGTTCACTCTCGTGAATAGGGATTGGCAATAGGACCGAAAGGGCATCCCCTTCACCCTTGGTGCGCCCGCGAGCAATGGCGCAATCACGGTGACGTTGCTGGGCGCTGTGTCCAGTACCCATGGCAATTCAATGGGTGCGCGCACGATCATGCCCAAGATGACGTTCACGGGCACGTTGTGCACGGTAGATGCGCCGCCGACGATGAATCTCTGCCCACCGGGGTGGTATCAGTTCTTTGTGCTGGATGGCGGGGTGCCAGCCGTCGGGGTGTGTGAGGATTGGTGGCGATCCGGCGCAGTTGGGCGATTGGCCGAATGCTAACGTACAGCAGCGAGCCTTGCGGCCCCTCGTTTTTTTCTTGCCCCGGAACCTTAACGTGAATCGGTTGGCCCGACAAAGCAAAGGACCCTGGTCATTGCTGAATCACGGCACAATGCGGCTTTCTCCGCTCGCATGCCCCACACCAGCGTGTTCGCACTCTGTGGGACAGGCAACCAATCAGTCAGGGTGGTGATGTTGTCTGTCTTATTCTAACGGTAGGTGTGGGAAAAACCTGCAAGCAGGAAATGGAGAGGGGTGCCTGGAGTGCTCGGGCCAGGTGGGCCCAGTGGCCCACGCCACACCCCCCCTTAACTGCTGAGCTTATTCTCCTGTCCTCCTAACAGCCTTCTTAAATTCCTTGTTGTCGTTAGCTCGCTTTCTACAAACATAGGAAGCCAACTCACCCCAAGTAATGAAAAGAACCTGTCAATCACATCCCTACCGCCTACCTCCTCTTCCCTACCTGCTGTCACGAGCTGGCCCATAAGGGCGGCCCGAGGCGTATGCAGGCAGGGCGCAGGGCGCACCGCCAGCCAATTATTAAGACTAGGGTAACGGCCAATCAGGAGTGGATCGTCTGGGGGAACCAACGATCCCAAGGATAGCTAGGTTGGATTGTAAGGAACGTGAGACGTTCTTAACGATCCAAAGGTAGACTAGGTTAGATCGAGGGGAATAAACAACGATCTAGGTACAAAGAGACTTCTAGGTCAAAGAAGTTATCATATATATATATAGCTAGCTAGTCACTTGTTAAGGGAGTCAGGGACTTCCTTAGTAAGCAATACAAGTTCAGATCTTGGATTAAACTATCGAGATATTTGCTTGCACTTGTTGTAAACCTTTTGGCTTCACCAAATCTGTTACAAGTTGCTTGGCTGTGGTTACTGATGACGGTTATAATGGTACCTGCAACTCTAGATACCTTAGAGCGCCAATGCAGGCAGTCCTCTAAGGCAGCACTCCGAGACACTAGTACGTGTACTTGAAGTAAGGAGTATATTGGATGTCCTCCTCAAAGTCCACAGGGGCTGTAGACGGAACTATTTATCTACATAGTCCTGTGCGACTGCGTAGCGGTCACGCTGATCTATGCCACAGTCACCTATGACATCCCTGCCATGGTACCCGTGACACCGAGTTTCTTGCCATTACTGAATGGTAATCCTCTGGCCGCCCCTCTTCTCCGCCTTGGGAACGGTAATGTCGAGGATGTCGTCCTTAAACTTGGCTTGGACCCGGTCCTGGTCGACGGCAGTCGGGAAGGTGAAGACGCGCGAGAACTCACCGTAGGACCGCTCACTCAGCCAGTACCTGGCCCTCGGCCGCGCCGCCTCCTCGGCGCCTTCCTCGCCCCTGGTCGTAGCGGCAGTCGCCTTCCTGCTATCGCTTTCGCCGCTCTCGATCCGCTTGGTCTCCTCGAGGCCCTCGAGCAGCGCGGCGTCGCTCTCGGTGTGCTTGCGATCTGAGTGGCCGCGCACCACGAGGGTCTGGTCGTCGGTGAACTCGATCTCGACGTTCTGGGTTGCCACGCCGGCCAGCTCGCCCTGTAGCACGTACTCCTTGTTGTGCTCGGCCACGTCAAACCTCATAAAGCTGGAACAAGCTCACTGCACCCACGGCCCAATTGTCGTCGGCACCCGGCGGCTTGTATCGCAGAACGGCCTCTGGATCAGAGACACCAATCGCCTTGCGGAAATAGCTCCCATCTTGCACATATAGCGACGTTGGGTCGGCCTTGGAGAGGGTGCTGACCCATTTGCTGTAGCCACCGATTTTGGCAGCCTTGGAAAACTCGGCGATCCAGGCTAGTGACGCCTTGGTGATGGTCGCTGGATTGGTTCCGGTGAACTGCTGATTGGCAAAACGGCGGTCGCTATACCAATCATCTAGCAAGCCGATATTGCCGCCATTGGAGAGGTCGGTGCCGAATTTGCGATGGTACCTATTGTAGTCCACCACATCCTGGATCTTGAGCCCCGTTTCCGGGTCGCCACCAAACGCCTTGGCCCGCTGGTTCTCTAGTAGCCACTGCTTTGTGCGCCCATGAAACCCGTCATCGTCGGGCGTGATCTTCCGTAAAATCACCTGCGTTTCGACCAGGCCAATCGTGTTGAACATGCCGAACACGCTGAAGTCCTGGTCTGAGGGAACGTGTTCACCATGCCCGAATCCATGTCAACAGCCCAAAGGCGCCGCGTCTATTCACTGCTGCCCTATCTTTAGCAGGGTTAACGCACAGGTGCGGAAGAAGAAAAAGATAAAGAAACTTGTCGATAGGAATAAGGCGTCGCTCCAACCACTACTCGAAGATATCAGCCAGAATCAGCTCATAAAGATCCTTCGGTCCTTGTTAGAACGGCGTATCTTTGAGGCGGAGGTCCACGCAAAAGTCGAGTTTCCCGACCTTTCCAACCCATCTTCCCTCCGCGATGTCCAGCGCCAGGCCTTTGAGAATGATGCAGCCAGGTCGACGGAGGAGGTCTTGGATAGCATCGCCTTTTGCCCCAGTGAGGGATCGTATATCGATGACATGGAGGAGAGCGAGCCCGATGAGGATGGCGAGGTCGTGACGTTGGTGAAGGGAGAAAAGAAAGTCGAAACTCTAGCTCGTAGGTGCTTGCGCAAGTCCAGTTGTACCTCACTTTGACTTGCTTACTAATAGAAACTAGCAGCTGAGACATCCCCATTCAGGCGTAACTTACTCTCACTATACCCATCTTCACATTGACACCGTGGGAGAACCGCGTACAGGCTATCACAACAAGTTGACGACAACACAGCGGAATGTCGACTATGAGGTCTGTATCGCTGTGAGCAGCTCGGCGAGAAACGGTCTGGTAGGAGCTGGTGGAGCTGCGGTGCTGCCGGCGGCGATATACGGAAGCCCAAAGCTTGGAACCTTCTCCTCTACGCTTGGTCCAAGATCAGAAGAGAACCTATACTCCGGAAAGCTTGCAGCGATGGAACAAGCGTTAGGCACGCTGCCGGTGCTTAGATCTAACCGTATTGAACTCTTAACGCGCAACAAAGCGGCCGTTCTCACGCTCCGACGGCCTCGACAACAGTCTGGGCAGCAGCACATCTGCCACATCTACAAGTCGATCAAGGCACTACACAGGAACAGGAACACAGTAACAATACAATAGCCCCTAGCGTATGAGAAGAGCAAGCTCTAGGAAATTGCTAAGGGGAGGGCTAAACATGCTATTCGAGAGGGTAGCACTCTAGAAACCCAAACGCCCCCGATACAGTCGACAACCCTTAACACAGCACAGTCCAAGACAGGCACTAGCAATTACCTACTAGACAAAGTTAGAGCTCATTCCAAGAGAGTCGACGCAGCACTACCAGGAAAACACACCCGACTGCTGCACGAGCACCTGCTACGAAAGGAGGCTGGCATTCTTGCTCAGCTCAGAACAGGCATGGTAAGACTCAACGGCTACCTCTACTGTATCGAGGCGACACTGTTAAATCGGTGCGGATGCGGACAAGCAAAAGAGACAGTGGACCACTTCCTGTTTCGATGCAGAAGATGGACAATATACCGAACGGAGATGCTCGAATGCACAGACACGCAGAGAAGCAACATTTCCTTCTATCTAGGAGGGAAATCGACATTGGATAAGAAAGACTGGACTCCTAATATAGCGGCTGTTCGAGCAACCATACGGTTCGCAATGAACACGAGCCGACTCGACGAGAACGAACCACAGGCCGACTGAAACACCTAACCATCACGTCCAACCGAACCCACACTCATCACCTCGTGCGACAAACAGCAGGCGCCGCTTTAACCGCCGAAGATAGGACGTTGAACACTTGGAGAATCGCCTTCAAGCCTAGCCTACTAGCAACCCCACTAACCCACGAGAATCCGCAGAGAAATGGCACAAGAGACGGCTTGAATTAGAATGGACTTTGTACGGGCTTAAGGAGATCAGGACATATTTTAGGAAATGTATAGTCAGATTGTAATAGTTGCCCTTTCGGTTTATCTACTGGGCGTCAATAAAATTGTATTGTATTGTATAATAGCACGACTAGCAGCAATCGCACAACCCTAAAACCACACGAAACAGTCTAATATCTCACAACTCCGCTCCACTCTTCTTGCCCCTGCTCTTCGTTGCTCTGCTTTCTTTGGCCGTCTCCCGAGCATGCTCGAGCTCCGTCCAGTGATTTCGAGAGAAAGGGGTCTGAAGAGCGCTGTCATACCGGCCACCCTCTGCATTAGCATCTGCACCATTCTTTACCAGCATCTGGACGACCTCCTTCTGGCCTCCAGAGGTAGCGGCCTGGAGAGCGTTGCCATGCTAGCCACCCTGCGCGTTAACAGCTGCACCATTCTCCAACAGCATCCAGACAACCTCCTTGTAACCTCGACAGGAGGCAGCCTAGAGAGCGTTACTATGCTCGTCACCCTCTGCGTTGACGTGTGCACCCTTCTCCAGCAGCATCCGGACGACCTCCTTATGGCCTTCACAAGAGGCGGCGTAGAGATCATTTCGATATCTATACCGACCACCCTCGACGTTGACGTCTGCACCACTCTCCAGCAGCATCTGGACGACCTCTTTGTGGCCTCCAGAAGAGGCGGCCTTAAGAGCGTTGCTATGCCAGCTACCCCGCGCGTTAACAGCTGCACCATTCTCCAATAGCATACAGACGACCTCCTTGTAACCTCCACAGGAGGCAGCCTGAAGAGCGTTGCCATACTCGCCACCCTGCGCGTTGACGTCTGCACTATTCTCTAGCAGCAACTGGACGAACTCTTGGTAGCCTCCACAGGAGGCGGCGCAGAGAGCGTTGCCGTACATGCCACCCTCTGCGTTAACGTCTGCACCCTTTTCTAGCAGCATCCGGACGACCTCCTCGTAGCCTCTAGAGGAGGCGGCGTAGAGAGCGTTGCCATATCAGCCACCCCGCGCGTTAACAGCCGCACCATTCTCTAACAGCATCCGGACGATCTCTTGGTGGCCTTTACAGGAGGCGGCGCAGAGAACGTTGTCATACCGGCCACACCATACGTTAACGTCCGTACCCTTCTCCAGCAGCATCCGGACAACCTCCTTGTCGCCCCCAGAGAAAGCGGCAGAGGGAGCGTTGTTCAACGCCATCTGTGTAGTGGGCTTGAGCGAATCGAGCAACGTGAGATGTTCCTGAGAGTCTGGCGGTTTTCCGTAAGGTTGCGCTCGGAAATTGGAGACCCTTTCTGTCCTCGTGGCGGCAAACGGCTCTGGCGTTGGTCGGGACGTAAATTGGCCAGCCCGGTTCTCTGAGCTCGCCCGAAGCCTAGCAGCGGTTGCAGACTCCACATTATGGTCAAGGCAATCCCTTAACTGTTCTAAAAGCGGAAAGCTCGGGCATTGAGCAAAAGGCATGATACAACTGACGGACGAGAGATAAACGACCGAGACTCTGAAGCAGGTAGTAATGTACGCGATCTGTTTCGTGGATCACCGGAACAAAATTCTCTAGCAGCAGCTTTTCAGGCATATCCATATCCCATCAAGATGAAAAACATCTCTAATTAAATGCTCCATATGCCCCGGAGAATCTGGTCCGGGCAAGACTGGCTATGCGCCTTGCAAGTACGTAATCCTAACGCGGCAGTTTGCCAGTGGCGTCCATCTCCCCGACACCTAACCCGCCGACTCATGATAGCTGTCGAGCTCAGGCCACGTTGACTCGCACAATGGGGGTTTTGCTATGTTGTGTCTCCAGGTTTTTCCCTGTTCCTTCTGGCGGCATGTGCCATGTGGAGTGGCGATCGGGTACCGGCCGCGTGGGGTTGTCCTCGCCACGTCAAACCTACGGTTCATCCAGGCCAACACAAGTCTCCCTTTGACCCCGCTTACGGACAATTTGTTCCGGAGAGACTCCATCCCAGCGGTCTGGGCCATCGCCTAGAAGGTCATGGACAGAGCCGATCTACACGAGCGCCTGGACAATCAAGGTTTTACTGTTCATGTGGTCATTCAGCATCCTCTAAATCCCTTAAGTTAAACTTCTCTCTTCTTCGCTGAACTAACGAGATTGAAGTTGAAACCTCCCCATTGGCCAATCACGCCTTGCTGAGATAAAAATGGAAGTTGGCCGTCCTTACTTTAAGAGCCAATTCTGGCTCTACCCAAGGCAGCGGTTCCCTATAGTGACTTTGCTCGCTGGGCTAATGGTTTGTGCTACATGGCAAGGCCGTTTCTAGCTCTAGCAGAAACGGTTTTGCATGGAACCCTTGCCTTTGCTAGAGCCGGAAACGGCTCGTAGGAATACTCAGACCTCAATATTTTCTCTGGGCAAAGACGGGGGTTACCTGCCAGCGCCAGTTACATAGCTGTGGTGAAAGCTAGAAATGGTTCCTCGGAGCATCTTTCCCACACCCCAAGTTTCTCAAGGCCTCAAGCCAATAGCTACCCATAATAACCCTTGCTGTCCAGGCAAAATGGTTGCACTGCAAAGATTATAGACAGTCATCCCTGCTCTTGCCAGAGCCGGAAACCGCTGCAGAAGGAAAAGCTTTGGGGCTGGGGATGGAATATTCCGTGGGGTTATTTCTAGCTCTAGCCAAACAACCGTTTCCGGCTTAGAAAAAGCAGGATTTCCTGTGATAACGCTTGCTGCGTGTACATAATTACTGTACTCTGTAAGCCGCCGTTTCTACCGCTTTATTGACCTCCCAAGAGGTGGGCAATTGATCGGGTTCGATTGGTTGATTGACTGCAGTGTCTGTGTCGGCGCTTTTGTTGACCACCTGGCGGCAGCCAGCAACGGCTGCCGCAGGATGGCTAGTGAGCAAGCCCACCCACTTCATACTACAGTATCGCCATCTCTCCTCGTTGATGCTGCGGCTGCAGATAGCCCAGCAATTTAGGGCAAGGGAACAAGTGTGGAAACGCGGGTTCATGATCGCGGGGATGGCGGGGCTCAGAAGGTGCACGGGAGCCAAGACTCCTCAACCCAAACCTCCCTCTCCCTCTTCCCCGCGCTCAAACACCTCTTCCTCAACGCCGCCGCCGTCTGCATCACCCCGCGGAAAGCTTCCAGTGTTAATTATGACGAAGATAACGCCCTCTTAACGCGCCTGCTGCCGCCCAACATCGAGTTGCTATGTCTGGCTGCGTGGGTGCAGGAGAGCGTCAAGGCGAGGATAGCGAAGGCGCTGCTGTACCTGGCCAGGACGGTGAGGACGGTGAGTTTTGCCACTCGCTCTCTTCAAGCAGCCGCATTCATACAAGAGAGCACTATGGCTGTCGGCAAGTAACTTGAGCTCTTAGACGCAGAATTCCTTTTCGGGTGAATTTAATTTCGGGTGAATTTCTTTCACCCATGAGTCTTCTTGACCGCAGGCCAATCCGTTGGACTTTCTATCCCGATATAGCAAACGGCAACAGGACCAAGAGGCCAGGGGAGAAATACAGCCTACGAAGGCATTGGGGGTTCTAAGGAACTCGCGCTTGCTCACGTGGTTGACCTCAATCTGGCGACCGTACGCCTGGTAATTAATTACCTCAGGGATTATCCCTGTATCCCTCAACGTGCTTCTCGGGATCACACGCATCCCTACCACAACAGCCATAATAACCCGGTATTTCCCATAACCAACATTAACAACACCCCATTCACCACACACATAACCGCAAAAGCAGCCCGCAATGCCGCGCGCCCTACCCACCCAATCTTATCCCTCCTCGACCCCGTCATGCACAGGCCCGCGCACGCCGCCCCAAGACTCGTCATGATTCCCACCGTCGCTCCCGCGTCCACCTTCGACCTTGTCTTGTGCCTCCCTATAGCAATCAACACGCCCGCGATCCCCATTAGCACAAACGCCGCCCCGAAACACCCCCACGTCGCCCACAGCAGCACCTGATCCCTGCACCGCGCCACGCGCTGCTCCGTGATGCTGGGCAGGGTATACCCCGCAGCGTAGTGCGTGCTGTACGCCAAGGTTGGGAGGAAGAGCTGCTGCTGGTCGTCCGAGGACGAGGTGTAGCCCCGGCTGAAGGAGCCCGAGCCGCGGAGGCTGTGTCGGTTGATGAAGAAGCGGGACGAGGTGCGGTCGTCTTCGTCGAGGTCGGTTTCGGTGCCGGCGGCGGTAGTGGTGGTAGAGGTGGTGGTGGTGATGACGGTGCTGCCGTAGCCAGGCGGGTTGGAAAAGTAGCCGAGGTCCGGGGGGGAGCGAGCTGCCCGTAGGGAGTGGCATCTAGGGGGGTTTGAGAGGAGGGGGTTGCGTTCCGGATCGTCGTTGGTGGTGGCGGCGGTGGACTTGGGATGGAAGGCGATTTTGTGGGTGGGCCTGGCCAAGAAGACGCTGAGGGCTTTAATCCTGTGGAGGCTGAAGTCTTCATTGTGGTCGACGTAGATGGCGTACTTGGTGTCGGCGCTGCAGTCGAAGTCGCCTGCTTCGCTGCCGCACTCGTACTCGTTCCAGGAGCCAGACGGGGGCTGCGGTTCGACAGCAACAATGGTCTCGCTGGGTGAGAGCTGCGCGGTGGGCTGACGGGAGGGTTTTGACTCGGGTTCTGGTATGCAGATACCGCCCGGCGGTTCTGTCGGCAATGCGTCATGCAATGTGCTCAACTGGCCCTCGTACTGGGACTGCAGCTGGGAAAATTTGCGTCTTGTGAAGCTCTTGGGTTGCGACAGGATATTCTGCTTGAAGCGGGACCCCAGGGTCGACGATCCGGTCCACTTCCTGTACTTCTTCAGAATCTTCCGGAATGCGACCACCTGCCCGTCGACGAAGCGCTGCAGAGACTTGATATCGTCGCCACATTGTAGCAAGGTTTGTTCGTATTTGGCGAACCGCTGCCGCCTCTTCAACGGTGTGAGCTCCGGCCCCGGGGTCGCGCATCGGACGATGAGCCGGTGCACTTGGTTCGAGGCGTGTTCTGAGACATGTCGTCAGTTAATTGGCTAAGTCGCGAGGTCAATCCGCCTAGAACGTACGCAGTCGCCTTTCTATCTCGCCGGCCTTGCTCGAGACGAAGAGGTCGACCCGGCTGTGTTGTCGACACAGCTCCGCATAAAAGTCATGTTCAAACTTGCTCAGCGCCGTGTTCGGACCGCTCGGAATCGCGATTGCCGTGGCTTGGTCCTTGGTGGTATGTACCTTGATGTAGTGTTTCAGTGAATTGTAGTCGATGTTATCTGGAGTGTGGCGCAATGCATCATCAGCGACACCCAACGCATTGGGAATTCTTGACGAGTTGGACCTACGGAGGCTCCATTGCGGTACAGACTCTCTCTCAAACCGTTGTCCGAATTTCATTACCTGTACCCGCGTGCTGCACAATCAAGAATTGGCACGGCGAAGTTGGAGAGTGCAATGCTGCCGGGATGGAGATCTGTCACATTCGGCGGATTTGCTGCCTTTTGAGCGACCCTTGAGACCGGGTTGGACCCCCTGGGTCCCCCTGCTACTGGATCGATCGCCAAGTGCCGTTACGGCATCTTCCTCGGATCAGTTCCTTGCACAATGCTGTCACCCAAGATTCCCTGCAGTCGGTGATGGGGAAGGTGCTTGGCTTGTCACAAGACCTGATTACGGGCCCCGAGGTATACTACGGACACTGCCGCTCTACGAGAAACGGGTCTGTTGAAAAGAACCCTCTGACTCGGAGCGTTAGACAAGGCCAGGTGGCTTAAATCACAAACTTTCGTTGTTTATAAGGAGGGTTGAAGGAAATACCTACATAATATACAAGAGATGGATCCTGTTAAATGCGATCCATTGATTATTGCATGGAAGGGGGTAGGAGACGATACGGCGATAGGGGTTAGAGTAAGCGAAGTTAGCGACCTTGGTTCCCAGCACTCGGCACTTGGAATCGACCGACGCTGGGTTCATCTGATGTTTAGCTGTCTTATTTTCCACCCCTCTGCCGCTTCCGTCCTGATTTGGACTGTGGTGGGCTGAATCAAACCACGGTACGTACAGGGGGTGTACATTAGCCCGGCAAGTACGACAAGGGCGAGGGCGCGATCCTCGTAAGCACAAGGCCTCCTTGTGTTCCTACTTCCAACGACGGTATCGTATACTTTAGCGGCTGCTCGACAGGCGTATATTCGCCGGAAGTCTCCAAGCCAACAAGATCAACAAAGTAAGCTTATCTGTATCGATCGTCCCACTGCCAACATATATCTGTCCAAAGCGCTTATCCAGAGTTGTCTTTGATCTGGAACCTCTCCAGGTTGCTTTGTCTAACAAACTGGCATTCCTGTCCTACACTTGGATGCTCTCTACCATTGCTTTCTTGTACCTCCTCTTCAGCTGCTTTACTGTCTGACAGGGCAAGCGCCGCGTCTGTCCCGAACATCCTGTCAAAACAACCCTGTTTCGCACTACACAAAGCGGCAAATATGGATGTGTGCTACTGCGCAAACTACTACGTACGTGCATTTGGCTTGGGAAACAATTACTTGGCGAGGCTGACAGCCATTCGGTGTTAGTCCTCCATCCGATGCACCAACACTGTCTTCCAGTTTAGTCAACTATGTAAACAGTGCACAGTAAGTTTACTTACCCTCATTTGGCTTTTTCTTGTTGTTGGTTTTGTGGTAGGAGTGGAGGTGGTGTGGTGGAGGTGGTAGTAGTAGTGGTCGTTCTGGTTGAGTGAGATAACTGATTCATTCCCAGGTCCTCGAGAGCGGGACCTCTCTCACTACTGGCCTCCTTCCCACCCTTCGGCCGAAGCAACGATATCAACGACATTGCTGCCGAGGGAGAAGCCCGTTGACGCACCGCTCCGATACCAAGCGCTGCCTAACTGCTTTGCAGTAATTTCACAAGTAGTTAACGTACATGATAAGCGAACGCTCCAGACAAGCGAATGCTCCACGAACTTGCACCTATCCAACAGAATCTATATTAATTCCACCAAAACAGCTCAAAACATGTGAAACTACTCGGAATCGTCTTCCTCAGACGTTTCCACTACTATCTGACACGTACGCGTATTCCACTACTATCTGACACGTACGCGTATTGTGGCCAGGCTCGCCGCAGTTGCCACAACGCCGCGCACGTATCTCGACCCTTGGCTTCTAACTACTACCCTGCTGCGTTTCCTCCTTTATCTGTACCTTAACCTCTCTCTAACCCTGTAGATCCTGTGCATGCTGTATAGAAAGCAATCCTCCTTGCTGTAGCCGTTGTTTTTTGGCCCTCCGGTGCTTGCTTAGTGCCTTATTTGCTGCTTGGAGGCTCTGGTTCTCTGCCTTTAACAATGCTAATTGATGTATAACCTGGGACGTCCCTTTCGCCAAGATGTTAACTGCACTTAAAATATCGGTTGGAGAGCTATGTTGATGCAGGGCAATTCGATTCTTGATGAGGGTAGACTGCGAGGAGGCTTCGGTAGGGTTGTTCGGGGTCTTGGAAACCTAGGTGTGGGCACTGCCGGGCTGCGAGTTCGAGGGGGTTGGCGTCTTCAGCCAGATGTTAAGCTAGGAGATCACCTTCTCAGAATCAAAAGGGGCAAGTCTAGCACCTCGAAAACCTCCTTGGATGTTTTCAGGCATTAAAGCGGCCTGGAAAGCTGTGTAGAATATAGGAAAGAAGTCTTCCTTAGTAATGTAGGTGATGCTTGCCTGCATTATCCTCTCGATCTACTTGCTCTATACTGTCTTAAGCGGGCTGAAACATCTAACATCGAGCGGCTAGAGGATATAAGACAAGTAGGGAGGTATATAGAGGGTAATAATATTGTTCTCCTTACAGTAG
>OUMK01000011.1_pt1 | contig 13802 bp, 9 predicted proteins | sample 1691031 | NCBI WGS metagenome assembly OUMK01 (sample SAMEA3914864, study PRJEB12502) | metagenome | biome: forest; material: soil | place: USA | collected 2012-03-12 | depth 0.3 m | reverse complement strand
CGTGTTTCGCGCATTTTCCAACATATGAAGCACTGCGTAAACACGTTGACAGCTATCAGGTTAGTACGCCGAGGGCTTTCATACCAATTACTAACGATCCTACAGTCTCGAGCATATCAATTACTCGTCGAGCTGCAGAAATGTTTAGCACACTTGACTCCGCTTGATGCATCTGCGTCCGACAGCGGCAATGGCGATTGCGGTAGCGATGATAGGCGCCACGATAGTGACGATGATAGTGCGGACACCGCCGATGCTGAGGACGACCAGGCCTTTCAGAAAATCTGACTGACCAACGTTTCCAGAATCCTCTTCTGTTGTGGGTGGCCTTTTCCCTTCCGTGGCCGTGGTCAACCCCGAAATCTCTCTTGCAGTCGGACCACCACAACCCGTTTTCTGCTTTCCGCCATCGCACCACAGACCCAGCAATACCAGTACTTCACCGCTACGCCTGCTTCCCATCAGCGCAGTTCCGGCATCTTCACCTTCGCCAAGAATCATGCCGCCCTTCAATCACTACCAATACCAAGCTCTGTGCGCCGAGGACGCCATCCGGCTGCTCATCCTGGACGTTGCGGCCGACCCTGAAGAACCTCTGAGTTGCTCGCTCATTCAGCGTCCGCGCTCAGCCCGGCACGTTGAATACTTTGCCATTTCGTACGCTTGGGGCGTGCCGGAATTCACACGGACCTTGGAAGTAAGACACGATGGCGACGACACTTCGTACCTGCGGATCACCTCAAACGTTGATGCGCTTTTGCGCCATCTCCGGACACCCACCAACCCGTGCTACTTGTAGATCGACGCCATATGTCTCAATCAGGACGACGAGTCAGAAAAAGCGCACCAGATTCCCATGATGGGCCGCATCTACGAGGAAGCAAAAGGCGTCCACATCTGGGTTGGCCCCAGCGTCCCAATCACTCGCAAGTTGTTTGCATTTTTCCGGAAATCCACAGGCATTCGCCAGGCCAAGCAGTCCTAAATGGCGGCTCGCTTAGTCTTCTTTATGCGGAAATACTTTCACGGAGCAGAACCTGCGCTCCATGCTATAACTGACTTCTTCCAGCGGTCTTGGTTCTTGCGCCGTTGGGTTATTCAGGAGGCGTGTCTTGCTCGCCAGGCAACGATTCACTGCGGCGACTATTCCATTCCCCTTCCGGTGCTTGCCTTGGCTGCAAGACAATTTCAGAATTTGGATATGTCGGACTACCTGACGAGAATAACAGCAAATTTGCGTAGGCCATCAGCTGGTCTGAGCATACTAGAGTTGTTGTAGAACTTCTACGAGGCTGCTTGTCTTGATCCTAGAGACCGCATAGCCGCCCTCCTCGGTCTCGTTGCAAAAGAAAATCGGTTTCCGATGGATCACGCTACCCAATGGACCGATCTATATAAGCAAGCTGCCTCGTTTATACTACAAACTGGTGACAACAACGTCAGGCTGCAGATGCTGTTGCATTTGTTCGAATTCGGCCCCCTTGTGGCATCTGAGGGTGGCTCTTATCCTTCATAGGTTCCCGACTGGACGAAGACTCGACGGCGGGATCTCCTATACCATTCCCACATCAGGAATGTAGACATATATAAATCATATCCCAGCTCTCCTAGACATCCTGCGCTCGCCACCTTAGAATTCCACTATAGGACTCTCCAAATCCACGGGGACGCTATAATTGCAACACCGCAAGTTTTTGGCGTCACGTTTGCAAAAAGCCTTTTGCAACTGCCCGAAGATGAGGAGCAAAGTGCGAAGCGAGTCATGGCGGTCTTATGCGAGCTGTTCACCCAGGTTCCCGATGCGATTTAGCATATTCTCACGCTCTCATCCCTCATCAAAGCGGTGACAGGATTTCGATATCCGAGAACGGAGCAAGAAAGCCTGGCTCTCAAGACCCCATCCTTTGACATTTACCTCCACCAAATTGGCCAGTGGCTGCCAAAGCAGCTGAACCTCGAAATACTAGACCCTTTGAGGAATCTGCCTTCCGTTTTGCGACGCGGTTCTCTACTCGTTCTGAATCCAGTTGGATCGGAATTCGAGGCTTGTAAGGGCTATGCCATTGGCCCTAAGGGGGCGCAAGTTGGCGACATGATGATACCACTGTGGTATCCTGAATGGCATGTTGATGCTTCGTTCGTTCTCCCGGGCGAAAGCGTGACGGCTGTCAACGCCGTGACCATGCTCGCTGTGACACCGACGGGAGACAAATGTTTCCAGCATGGCATCATCTCATTGGACGAAGAGGCAAGACGTGGAGTTCCAAGGGGAAAAGTCGTTGGACCAGCAGTCTGTGTTTTTCCGGGAGGTCTGCCAGGCGATAAACGGCTGACTGGTGTACGGTGGGTTGGCAATCTGGACAAGGGCCAGCGCTGTTTTACTTGCCTAGTTTAATGCCGTTCAGTCACGTCTTCTACGCCTCGATAGTCGGGGCATTGGGCTCAGTGAGGGCAGTGCATGGGTCAGCCACCTGAGGCTCGCACAAAGGTACTATAGCAGGAGCGTCGGATCTAACAGCGTGGACGGTGGCTATCGGATGCCGTTCAGGACATGTTGGCACCCACATGGTTGTTGTTGTGGTTTGCGCAAGGCCACCACCTTTTCTCTCAGTTTGTGTGGGAGGTTCCATTCCTGGACGTTGATCTCCTAATTACTAGCAGGGTTCGTAGCAATCCACACGAGTTGTTTGATGCCTACAAGACGCTATGAGCCCTCGCGCTAAACCTACCTTAGGTGTCTATCTAGATATGCATTGTTCTTGTTTTGCTTCTTTTCAAGTTATTCGCGTAAAGAGGTACCAAGGTAACATTTCCACCGGCATCCTAGAGGCGACTTGAAGCCCATCCAATGGCCTGTCTTTATCTCCATTTACTTCATAAATTACTGGAGGCTCTGACCAAGTGATATATCCAAAATAGGTACCTACTTCTTTGCTAATACATAGCAGAGAGTAGAGTCGAAACGAATAGAAACGGTTCCTCAACCACACCATCACCCCACAACCCCCGCCCCCCCCCCACCCCTTCATATACGGCGCCTCGCACACATGCGGCTCAATCCACCCCTCACCACCACAACGACCCCATCGCGCGCTGTCCAGCCAGTTCATGTTGCCTGACTCGTCGTTCCAGATGCTGAGGGCCATGACCATGCCGCGACGCAGATGCCTCCATCTAAACGGCCAATCGTATCAGTAGCTGAGACTCGTTCAAAATTGAACGAGTCTCGGCATATCTTCGGGAATAGATCCCAAGCGATGCTTGCAGTTATCTTCGACTGCAAGCAACCCAGAGCTTCGGCTCCAGCTTCCCGCAACCGGCATCACCTCGGCCCGGTCTGGTGCTGCGGAGGCTCGGGCCTGCAGGCTTCTTTTCTTGAGACAGAGCCTCGTTCCACATGCTAAGTGGGTCTTTCCGGCCCCGTCTAAATCCACCGCCTGCCGTGGCACCACGTGCACATACATGCGCGGCACGGTCTGCCCCGCGTCGAACCTGTCCTGTAGCGGGACGGCGAGCGTGCGCGCGACCTGCTGCTTCCGCGTCGGTGAGCTGCGACAGCCGGGCGACATGCCGCCGTAGGGAGACGAGGATGAGGCACGAAAGGTGTGGAAGTGGAAGGTTAGGGGGATTCCCTCTATACACTAAACTAAGCAATGCCGATAGACACGTCCAAATAACCACAACCGAGCCAATTACATCCCCCGCGGATCAAACATCCACCAAGCGTCCTCAAAACCTGGATACACATATAGTGCGTCTCCCCGCGAGTGAGACGAGAGAATAAATAGAACAAGCAGATCAGGGAGGTGCCATCTGCGAGACGGAGCCTCCCACACCCCTCTTCAGCGGCGATATGCGTCGACCGATCCTTATCCCAAGCAAGTGAACCCAAGCAACCGGACCCAAACAAGACCGATATATCCTTCGTGTCAATGCCCACCACGTGCCGGAAAAAGAAGAAGAAAAGTAGACGAGCCGGCCGCCGTCGTCACCTCGCCCCGCCCCACACCTCCGTCTCGATGGCGGCGCGGTTCAGCTGCCGCCGGCGAACCACCATCTCGGCCTTGTTGTCCGGGTCCAGAAGCAAGGTCAGGTGCGGGGTGGAAAACCCGCCCTCGCGGTTGATACGACAGCCGACCTGCGATTCTTCATCAGGGTCGACTTGCCCGCGCCCGGCTTGCCCTTGATCCAGAGCACGCCATTAGCCCGATACCGCAGGTAATGCAAACCATTGCCCAACTCCTCCCTTCTCCTCTGGTATTATGCTGACTGGGAATGCGAGTAGACGACCATGCTTCGGAACGGTGGCAACGCTTGCTGAAATGCCTTGAATTCCCGCAAATCGATGCCCGCAGAACCACTATTCGGGCTGCACTTACCAAAACCTGCCGTTGGCTTCTGCAGCACTCAAAATACCCGAACTCTCCTGTCTTCCGAGCCTGATATGATAAGCCGGCTATCTGGCAACCGGAAGGCCGGCAGGGAGTAGAAGACCGGCAGGGAGGAGAAGGCCAGCAGCGAGCGGAATGCTCTGGCACCTGCAATGGGAGGACGTTGCTGTGAGCTGCAGAGAGACAACCAGCGGAGACGGATGCCAGGGATGTTCTGCGTAATTCCTATGGCCCGTAGTGGACAAACTGCGCCCAGTTCAGCGGCATGCTCATCTCCTTTGCCCTGACCGCTATCACCGCCTCCCGAAGCGCCGAAGCGACCTCATCACTCCCCCAACGCATCCCCCCTTGTCTGAGCAACGTCGTGTAGAATTCACCAGCAACCTCTACGCATACTCTATCGTTGGACGGCCACAGACAGCCCACAACATGAGGAAAGCCCGCGACCTGAAACCCACTCACAACGTGAATTACCTCATCCGATAATCGCGTCGCTTTGTTTTCTGCCGTCGAACAGGCTGAGAGGTAGGCTATACGGGCGTGGGTGAGGCTAAGCTCCGAGACCCTCTGCACAGTCAGCCGGTCCTGCTCCGGCGGCTGATTACCTCTGCACCTCTGCAAGATCAGTCCGCTATTGGAAGGGTCTGAATGGTCCGTGGATCCGTGACAAGCGAAGTGTGCGACGGAGCAGTGCCGCAGGCGTTCGATGAGTCTGTCCACGCTTGGTTGATCAAGCGGCTCTACGGGAAGGTGCCCGTTGGCTATGTCGAGGACTTTGTTCTTCTCTTCCACGACGCGCGGAAGGTCAGGAAGTTTCGGATACCCTGGTGTGGTTGACATTGTCGCCATTAGAAGTGTGCTGCATGTTTTGTCTGTGGCCTTGGCTCGGTTGCGGGCATGTGCAAGTGCCTTGATCGACGGAGCGTATGATGAGATGGCCCTGCTATAGACGTTCTCCGTCGAAGTTGCAGAATGCGTTCCGGCGGCATGAAAAGGCATCGAGCTGGCGAGACCGGTTCCAATCCACCAGATTCTTGGGAGGTCTGATGAGTTGTGAATGGCAAAGACCTCATCGAGCACCTGCTTGACACATCCTTCCCATAGCCAAAACAGGTATCTCGAGTACTCCTCATTCTTCTGCTTGCGCTCTGACCTTCGTCCAACCCAGTCTTTATTCAGCCAATCTTTTGCGCCCAAAACAGATAGCTCAGGCAAGTTGAGAGTCCTAATGGTGGAGACAGAGACGATAATTGCATCGCTTCGAAATTCCGCAAGGTTGATGACGATAATTGTGCCGTCCACAGCACATTCCTGCATCTGAGTAACTGTTTGGCCGAGCAGGAATCGCTCATGGCCTGGAATGCTCCTGATTTCCTCGATGCATTGGTTCAACTCAACTGCGGCTCTGCGTCGCCGCCCCAGCATCTGTCTTTCCGCCGCGTCTAGCTTTCCGTGATGAAAAGGCCTGCTGACCTCGTTCCGGAGTGTTTCGTAGCGGCGAGCGATCTCGGGACGCAGCTGAGCGAGAGAGGACACGTCGCTCCGACTGTCAATGAGTTGGCCGATGATGATAGCCCGACCTCTCTCAAGGTATACAAGCGCTTCCTCGGAACAGTTGGACTCCAGGAGGAACGCGCAAAGATCGGCAGCCACTCCAGCAAAGGTTGCCACGACGAACTGCTGGTCGGCGCGGCTAAGCAGCCTGGTGTTTACCGTTGGTAGCAGATCGATGATGTCTTTTCCGAGCTCAATAGCAATGCTGACTTTGCGAAGTATGGCAAAGAGCCGTACGCACCGAGCGCCAGATTGAATGCGATGAAATGGAACTGCTGTTCGACAGTTCCAGGCCCGTAGGAGATACTCTGAAGCCTCCTGGAGGTCCGTCATCTCGCCAGTCCTCTCATACCGGCGACCGAGCTTGTTCCCGAGGTTGCTCAACCTTCCTGCCCGGTCAGGGTGGTCTTCTGGTGTCGACTCGACTGCCTGCCTCGCCGCGTCGATAGCCTCCTGGAGGTCCGTCATCTCGCCTGTCCTCTCATACCGGCGACCAAGCTGGTTCCCGAGGTTGTTTAAGCAACCTGCCCGGCCAGGGTGGTCTTCTGGTGTCGACTCGACTGCCTGCCTCGCCGCGTCGATAGCTTCCTGGAGGTCCGTCATCTTGCCAGTCCTCTCATACCGGCCACAGAGCATAACTCCAAGATTATTCAACCTCCCCGCCCGGTCAGGGTGGCCATGCAACGTCCCACTCATCACTAATTGAGCGCATATAACTGCGAAGCTGATCCTGTCGATGTCGCCCGTACTTTCGTACTCTCGGTATGCTTGTACCGCAGCAGCGGACAGAAAATCTGTCGTGTCTTCGCCACCGAGGCCGAGTTGTTCCGCGATCTGTGGCAGATCCATCGTTGGAAAAGATAACGAGGGCGGGGAAATTTTGCGAATGCACGAAACCAACTCGGGCTGTGAATTCGCCTCTGGACTCTTATACGGGCGTGCATCAGAGAGCCTCAAGCTCCGGTTTCGCGTCGGGTCTCACGTCTCTGATGTCTGCCGGATTCTCGAAGCGCGCAAAAACGAAGTTGCACATTACCGCAGACCGGGTGATGACTTCGGCCCTTGACAATTCGGACGGCTGGTTTGAAGAAGCGACGCGACTGCCAGCGACTCGTAGCTGGGTCGAGCAACAAATTGACCAAGGAAACGATATCTACATGATCGTCGGCTTTCGCAGTGTCACCAACGCCCGCATTATCCAAGAGTCTTGCCTTGGGACCGCTGCCGAGGGTCAGGTTCAACTCCCTGCGGCTCTCTCGCTCGCTGCTGCTGGGGTCATTGTGCCACTGGGGGACATAATTGATCCGAGCGTTGGTGGGCACCGCCAGGTCTTTGACGGAGCACGATCCCAATTCCTGGTCCGCGGCGACCAGGTCTGTGCTCTGCAGTACCGCAAAATCTGCCACGCTTGGTTGTCGAGCAAGCGTGTCGACAAGTCCCGCCTGTCGCAGCCGTGGTGGTTTTCGGTCGAGAGGTGGAGGGGCGAGGAAGAGGGTGAAGATGATATAATCGGGGTCGAGCTTACCCAGGTGGAGGGTCTGGATGAAGGATGGATGAAAGAAGTTAGTGGAGACGAGGTTTTGCTCATCCGCGCATTCGAGGAATCGTAGTCCCCGAGAATTTGATTGTCTTTTCATTACTTGGTGCATATGGAGACGTTGCTTGATTAGCTGTATCTGCGTTACTGCACCGAGTGGTCGCGGCCTCCGGCCGTTGAGAGGTGGTATACGCGTCCGGTTTCACGCGCATACGAGTAAGCGCGCGAGCGAAAGTGCACCGTATGGGTTGGTGTCCTTATCGTGAAGATTTCGTGAGAGTTTTGTTGTTACCAGGTCTGTGCGGCCATTCGGCGGCTTGCCGTTTGGGTCGAGGAAGACTTCCGGAGATGGTGGTTAAAAACTACAGAGCTGCCCACGTCGCCGAGCCCAAGGGTGACCTGTCACCATGGGGCAAAGATAGAAGAAAAGGAGCTCTGAACATGTATCGTACATATAACCCTGCCAGTTACATCTGAACCCCGCATCACGCAGATAGAATCACATTTTCCCACAGGTCTTTCGAATTGACATCGACCTTGTCCATGCAGAGCAGCAGCTTGATGACGGCCTCGTGCTCGTTCCCGGCGGCCCACGAAAGCGGCGTCTGGCCAAATATGCTATCTTTCGCGTCGACATCGACCTTCCAAAACAAGGCTTCAACTGGGTCACAGCTGCCCGTTGGTATTCAGGTGCTGGACCTTATCTAATAGTTCGTTAGTCTTGATGCCAGCGACTTCACTGTCAGCCCGTTCTCTCCATCGCTCTGCTCTCCGGAACGCCAACAACACGGTCCTCCGTTTCTGATGGAAGAACCTTGTGGACGAGGTACATGTTCTTGACTGGCACAGACCAAGCAGCGCTTCCCCAGCTTCGAAGAGCCCAAGCGCTGGTTGGTTAGCGCCTTGGCAAGACATCGACGCGGCACGGGGCGCCGCTCTGGTGGGGGGTTCAAGTTGAGGGGTAAATTTGTGGAGTGCCCCGCATTATGCCGTGCCAGACCGCCCAGAGCCACCCCACCATTTCCCTCGCGCCACCCCACGTGTCGGGAGGTACCACATTGCCAGTGGGCAGCTCTTTCACTTCACACGGCGGCAGCTGCAGTTTTCCGAGTTCAGAGTATTGGACGTGTCTGAATGACTGCTTGCCGTCCCAAATCATTCTCAGCAGGGCGACTGCGTCTATCTGGTCATTGTCCATGCTCGGGAAAGGTGTTTATCTCGGTCAGAAGGGTAGCGGCATCCCTCGCGTCGGGGTGGATGGAATATTGCTCGGAAGGCCCAAAAATGTTGATCCACTTGTCAGTTCGTTCGGGTAATGGACAGCATCGCGGGACACAAACGACCTACGGCATCCCTTGCACCACAGTAAATAATGCAGCTATTGGGCGAGGTGGGTGGACTGTGGAACAGCGTTGTCTCATGCGGCATCCCTTGCGCAGGGTGAAACAAATATTGACGGGAAAGGCCCGGAGAGCGGGCACGAGGCCGTTATCAAGCTGCTGCTCGGCACCGGGAAGGTCGACGTCGACGCGAGAGACGAGTATGGCTGGACGGCGCTGTCGTGGGCCGCGGAGAGCGGGCACGAGGCCGTTCTCAAGCAGCTGCTCGGCACAGGCAAGGTCGACGTCGACGCGAGAGACGACAAGTATGGCCGCGGGCCGCCGGGAACGGGCACGGGGCCCAGCACAGGAAGTAGTTATTACGCAGCCGAGGCAAACTCTCAGACAGTATCTACAGTAACCGGTCCATGAAGACGCTCATACTCGTCAAGCGCCTCCGTCTCTGCCATGTTCTCGTAAGGCTCCCATGTCTCCTCTCCACCCTTCCACCTCACAAGCAGTTCCCAGCTGCCGTCATCGCGCCTGTTTTTTCTGCAAATCTCCTCCACCTCCCACTCCTCGGTGGGTTTGAGCTTAGTTTGGTACCTCAACTGAATAGCCCCAGCACTACGCCCCGGGAACTCCTTCGCGACCGCGGACTAAGAAAGTCCCTGCCCCTTTAGCCGAAGGATCTTTGCGTTGTCCGCTAGCGTGTATCTCGCCCTATTAGAAGTTGAAATCGGCTTGTCCTTGTCCTTTGTAATCCCTTTGCTCTTCTGTCTCGCTAGCCGGCGCCTCTCTACAGAGGAAATAGCGCCCCGACTCTCCGTTTCACAGTGCGACGCTCCATGTTCTGTGCATAGGCCCCAGGTGAACTGTAGCGTGAAAGTGGGTGGCGAACCGTCCATTGTAACGCGCTGGAGGACCGCGTTAAGGGGCCATTCGTCAAACGTTGCAGCGGGAATTCTGTCCGCCTCGGCGTCTCTTTCCAATGTGGACTGACGCCTTGGGCGCTGGGATGGTCTCCGAGCTTCCCTGGAAGAGTCGCTGTAGTACGGATGTGTTGGCTGCTGAGGGGCTGTTCCGCCGGCTGTATATGTTGCAGCGCTTGCCCTACGGCGCTTGCGTTGCGGTGGCCGGAGAGCTTCATCCTCGCTATGCTCGGTGTTGCTGCACACACTCGGATAGTAGTCCTCCCTATCATCGGTACTGCAATGTCGATAACGGCCGAGGTGGCGCTTACGCTTGGCGCTGACTTGGCTAGCGGGGGACTGTACCTCCTGTGCTTGTGGCAGAGAGACAGAGCCACCTTCACGCTGCTGTTCCTGGCTTCGGCGAGGCTTTAGGCGCTGGATTGTTCGCCTTCGAGCCTGGCCTGCGCGATGGGTCTGAGGCTCGGGTGTTTTTCGGCGGGGGGGTGAAGTGCGTACGCTGCAGCGTTTGTGCGGTAGCTGGGCAGCATCGTCATCTTGGCCGTGCCAGCCCCCTCCATCATCGGGACTGCACTGGCGGTGATGACCGATGCAGTGCTGAAGGTTGGGCTTGTCTTGGCCGGTGGATGGCTGCATAGATGGCTCAGCATAAGCTAGCTCAGGTGCGTTGCTGCCCTCATCGACTGGCGACCTTGGCAGGCTTGCCTGACTCTCTTGTGGCTATAGCAGCGCGACAAAACTCTTGTTCTGCTCCCCTCTGTTGTCTTAGACTAAAGGATTGGACTACTGCTGCGTTTCAATACTAGGGCTGGAGGCAGCGCTGTATAGACTTTGGGACCGACAGTGCAGGTCTGCAGCAGGCTTTGGCCTGTTGGATTCTGCAACCTTGCAATCGCTATTGTCACGATAACTAGAGAGGTAGGAGCTGCTAGACCTCTATAGACCGACCCTGTGACTAGAGGCAGTGCTGTATCGACTCTAGGGCTGAAGGAGTGGCTTGGCATTAGCCGGATTGAGTTCAGCATCTGCCGATTCGAGCTCGCCAGCGTCCTTGTTGTCTAGCAGCGTGACTAAGCATGCTATACTCTCTCCTCTATTGTCTAGAGTAAAAAGGCAAGGGTGTTCTAGACTACTTGTTCGATTGTTGTTGTTATAGTAATTATAACGTTAAGAGAGGCCACAGCTGCCGGACCTCTATAGTGGATTAACCCTACAACTAGAGGCAGCGCCGCTTGGGCTCTGGGGCTGAAGGCGTAGCTTGGCATCTGCTGGTTTAGGCTCGCTAGTGCTCTTGTTGTCTAGCAGTATAGGTGTGCGTGCCTAGCTCTACGCTACTTGTAGCAGCGTGCTAGGACACATCTCATCGGTAGAGTAGTAGTCTGCTTTGAGTTAGCTGTTAGATAGCAGCAGGGGCAGTCTAGCATTAGCTAGCTTAGGCTTAGGCTTGTTACCCTTGTTACCCCTATTATCCTCTTAAGCCTTTAGAAACTAACAGTAAATCAGATGCCTATTTAGATACTTAGAACATCTATTAACTGAAATGCAAGACTATCTCGCATATATAGGCAAAGGGTTAGATACTAAGAACACTAGAACAGGTTAGTCCTGCTCTACGTACAGAGTTATAGGTAAGGTATACGATTCATTGCCTGGGCTAGCTATACTAGTTACTAAAGGCTCTAACGCGTTATAGTTGTCAGGAGTAGCGTCGACGCCTTTGCCTACTCAGTCGAGTCAGTATATTAGCCTACTAGGAGATACAAGATCTAAGTATATACCTATATTAGAAACACAGCTAGATTAAACCTTGTTATACGTCTCTAATAGAAGCCTATCAAGCGACTTAAAAGATATATCGGACTAGCTATTAAGATTATTAGGCTTGTCATCGGTTAGGATCAGGATCGCATCGGCCTATAACCCCCTAGCACTGCTAGATTGCAGATCTTATATACTCTACATTAGCGATAGGGACAAAGGAACCCTAAGGATCACTGCAGGGGGGCGCTCCTCTCGAGCTCGAGGACTATAGCTCGCAGGCCTAGGACGCGCTACTATAGGAGGAGTGTAAAAGAACTAGTCCTTAAGGGAGATTTCTATTGTATACCTTGCAGGAGACTATAATATTAATATAGAGAATATACTAAAAGGCTATAAGAATAGTACTAGAAGCATTTAGTATACAAATTAGCTATTGTTATACTGCTGGGGCGCTGGGAAACGAGCGCAATATAATTATATACGCGGAGAAAGGCAGACTCGACCTTGGGATTAGCAAGGAGCCTAGAACTAGCCTCCCTAACCTCCTTGGCCTCCCTAACCCTCTACTCCTCCCTCTGCTCCTAAACAGGCTTGTTGTAACGAATCACGACCCAACTAGGCTGGCTCCTAAGAGGGTTCAGCGGAGGTACAGTAACGGGTTGCTGTTTGGATGGATTCGGGGAAGCCAAAAGGTTCCCAACAAGATGCTTCAATCACAACACAATGTAGAGGCTCGGTAGCTTGCACTGAACTGTGACTTTTATTGACAACTGGTGGCCTTCTAGAGCCCACCAGTTTTAGTGCCTATATAGTCCCTGGATCACCGCCCTTGTTGGTGATCCTGTTTAGTAGGATCACTGGATCACTTCGTGATCCTGGTGATCCAACTGCCTGGATCACTAACGCCAAGCGTAATCCCTTTCCCATTGGCTGGCACTTCTGTCCTGCCTGCAGTTGTCTCTACTGTAATGATTGGCTCGGGACGCCCTGCGTCCCTGCGCCCTATGCGCCTCCCGGGGTTGTTGGCTTCATCTATGACACGATGCCCCTCCTTTCAGGTTGGCGCCCCGACGACTAACCTTAATCGTTGGCTTTCCCTAAAACAGTGCTAACCGCCCTCGCTTGTAGGTTGCCCTTCTCCTCCTCCTATGGCTTCTAGTCGCGATGGCTAACTATGTGGAAAAGCGACCTTCGAAAAAGTCCTGCGAACGCGCAGCCCTGGCATCCTTTATCGACTATTCCGGAGTCGACGTTATACCCTGTTCTTGGTGCTTCAAGCATAACCTTCCCTGTTGTTCCTTGGCTGGTTCGTTGCGTTGTGGCGAGTGTATGCGCTGTGGTCGCTCCTGCGACAGTGTGTCTGTAGCGTCTTCTTGTAAGTGCGGCCTTTGCTTGTGCTTGGTGCGCCTTCTGACCTCCTGTAGTAACAAAAATTCTGTCTGAACAAAAACGTATAGAGCATAAGGAGGTCGAGGCGGAGGAAGCGCTATTTGTTCTTCAGACGTAGCTCCAGGCGGCTATAGGTTGCCTTGCCTGTCTTCGCTGCCAGAAACGCGCCCTGAAGGAGCAGGGTTCCGCGTTGTTCATCCAAGGTATACAGTCTTTGGAGGAGATAGAGTCTGAGGACGGCCTTTTGTAGGCAGAGGCGTGTGTGGTCAGCGACATGCAGGAGCTTGGCGCCCCTGTTCCTTTCGACTAGTCTTCCCTAGGGTTAGACCTGTTGGATGCTGACCTTGCTGCCTTGGCTAAGCCTGCCCCTGTAGCTGATCTAGGTTTTGTCGGTAGAACTCAGTCAGTTTCTTAGGGCAGTAGAGGTTTGTAGCTAGTTGCTATAAATTGTCTTCTAGGCCAAAGTCTAGCTATTTAACAAGGTACTCTAATTGTCTATTTGTAATATATAAGTCTAAGATGCGTTCAATATCCTATTCCTCTTCTTTGTTGCTAGCCTTAATATCCTTGCTAATCTAAGCGCTATATAGTATAGGTTCTAGGAGCGAAATGTGAAATACGTTTGTCCTAACTCTTATAGATGTAGGGAGCTCAAGTTAGTAGTTGTTGTCCGAGATTTTCTCTATAATCTTAAATAGTCCGATTTTCCGAAAATCGAGTTTCTAGCTTAGTTGTTTTGTCTGCAAATTCTATAAAATGAGGTAGACCTTGTCCCCCTTCTTAAGGCAAGGACCCTTGAGCCTGGATTTGTTATAGTAGCGCTTTATCCTTTTGTATATAAACTCTAGCTCTTGTTTAAGTATTGTATATAGTGTATATATCTAGTCTACTTTAACAGCTGCCTTAGGGACTATAACGT
>OUMK01000002.1_pt1 | contig 22029 bp, 27 predicted proteins | sample 1691031 | NCBI WGS metagenome assembly OUMK01 (sample SAMEA3914864, study PRJEB12502) | metagenome | biome: forest; material: soil | place: USA | collected 2012-03-12 | depth 0.3 m | reverse complement strand
TGGCCACGAGGCTATCGTCAAGCTGCTGCTCGCCACAGGCAAGGTCGATGTCGATGCGAAGGATAACATCGGCGGCCATACGCCGCTGTCATGGGCCGCTGGGAACGGCTACGAGGCTATTGTCAAGCTACTGCTCGCTAAGTCAGACACCCCATCAATCGCCCACCCCATCAGTCGCCCACCCCCAATCTTCAACCATATATATTACAACCACCCTAGCGAACCATAATACAAGAAGCCTCTGATTCGGAGCTTTCTGAGCCGCTCTCTTCAGCTGAAGTGTCCTCTATACGGAGAAACTTTATGATACAGGCGGCGTGTCTGCGGTCTGGAGGATTGGCGATGCTATCAAGAGCACAGATTGGCTGATCTGGGAAGTTGCGTCTCGAAGGAGCCCGGATGCCGTCGCCGCAATGGGGATCTACGCCGTCGCATTCTCGCCGGACGGCCGGCTCATCGTGTCGGGCTCTGACGACAGCACGGTCCGGGTATGGGATACGGCTACGGGCGCCGAGCGGCGTGTGCTACGAGGCCATTCGGATTGGGTCAATGCCGTCGCGTTCTCGCCGGACGGCCGGCTCATCGTGTCGGGCTCTCACGACAGCACGGTCCGGGTATGGGATGCGATTACGGGCACCGAGTGGCGTGTGCTGCGAGGCCATTCGGGCTTGGTCCACGCCGTCGCATTCTCGCCGGACGGCCGGCTCATCGTGTCGGGCTCTGACGACAGCACGGTTCGGGTATGGGATGCGGCCACGGGCGCCGAGCCGCGTGTGCTGCAAGGCCAAAAAGCGGCTTGGTTTCTCTCCTTTTCCTCTTGTGGTAAACATCTTGTTACCGATCGTGGAACCTCACGGTTGCCTTACTCCGATTGCCGATGTTCGCATCACATCTTTGCCACAACGTCTTGGATTACCGACAATGGCGAAAAGCTACTCTACCTCCATCCAGACTACTCAACTGGGTTTGTTTCGGGTGGCGTCGTCATTTACACGGGCCGAGTTTCACATGCCCTGCAGTTGGATTTATCAAGACGGCGAGACATGCTATAGTGTATAGAGGGGCAGCATCTTCGAGGCGTCGGTTGACTTGACGATAGCGTGGTATGATGTTTTGGCTTGGGCTTTTAGCGTTCTGAATCATTTGCCTCTCCCATGCTCGATCGGCTACGATACTTGCTCAGCTCTTGTGGTGGGTGGTCATGCCTGGTGGTGCACAGACCACCACGACACCAGTTTTCCACCCACCTGCGGCTCAGCCAGCCATCCTCCATCTTCCCATCCATCATCGCACGTTCTTAGCAATACGATCGCCGTATTGCCCACCCCACAGGTTATGAGCCTCTTTTGCGCATAAAGATCCCACAGCGATTAGCGATTCAATCGCCAGTGGCTTCTTTACCCCATTTTCCTCGTTATTTTCGTTCTTTTCCTTCGCAAAATTGCGGCGTTGAGGCAACGCTCGGTCAATCGCGAAAGGCATCATCGACCCCAGCACCTTCAAGCGTTCCATTCAGTCAATATTCAACCAAGCAAGAGGCACTCAAGCGAGCGCCCAGAAGCTCTCAAGCGAGCGCCCTTGAAGTCCAAGCGGACTTCCACATCACCAGCATCATGGCCTCCAACGACGGGGACCCAGGTCCCTCGGACCAACCCATTGACAACTGCATCATCGTCGACACCAGCATCTTCCAGGACAATGGAACCATGCGCGACGACGAAGACGACTACCTCGAAGAACAAGCAAGCATCCTGGCGTCGGAGCAGAACACCCCTCTGCGTCCACGGGATACCCCATTTCGTCGACCTTCGCTACGACAAAACGTCTTTCAAGGAACCCGGGGATCGCTCCTGCAGACCCCATTGCAGAATCGCCACCCTGGGACCCCTCAACCACAGGGAACTTCTTCCAACCATGGTGACGCAACGGCGATTTACGAAGCCATCCAAGAGATCATGATCAGCCAGAGGGAGGCAGCGGAGGCTGCGGCAAAGGCAGCCCAGAGACAACGGGAACTAGAGTTGGCCATCATAAAAGAGAGGGAACAAAGTGAGGAGCGAACGAGGGCACGTGAGCTTGCCCATGCGAAGGAATTGAAGCGCATCATGGCATCGTCCTGGTCCGGGCCAGGATTGAGAAGCGCACCTTCGTACCACTCCCACAACTGACGAGCGAGTCAGAACTCGAGAACTGGGACTCCCAGCTGCGTGCATCGCTGGCCCATACGACCTGTTTCGGTACCTTGCGAAGGAAGTCCCAGAACCGGTTGAGGATGAGGATGAAGATGGCGATGCCCGGGCAACGTGGGCAGCCGACCGCACCGACATTTTCAGGCTTATTACGGCCTCCTTGAAGAAATCGACCATCTGGTCAAGGATGACCAGAATCGGCTGGGCCCCAGAGAACGTTGACCCGCGCGAAGCCTACCTGAAGGTCTTCGAGGCCCTGCAACATGGCACGGCCAACACGACCCGCATGCTGATCAAGGAATACCACGCACTTGCACTGTCCAAATTCGACACTATGGACGCGTACATCAACCGCCTTTGTGTCCTTCGCCGGCGCCTGAGGAACAGCGGCATCGAGAGCCCGCTGGAGATTGACATCTACCCAGTCCTGTCGGCAATTGAGAACGCCTACCCAGAGGTATTCCGACGGAACCTTCGCACAAGTACGTTGTTAACTATGTTTTTCTCCCCCCTAAGACACCCCAGGAAGATGATACCACCATCGCCGAGGAGCATCGTCTTATCAGCTCGCTTCTTGAATCTGTCAAGGCATTCTCCGACTGTTTGGCGCCCGAGGCCAAAAATCTCGAGCCTGTCGTGAGGATGCTCTAGCGCCTGTTGAAGGTCAAGCCCGGTATAGAGAGCAATATCAAGAATGCCAACATGAAGCAGGTCGTGCTGGAACTCGGGTATAACGGTACGTATGGCCGTGGTCATCTACTCTCTGCTTTTCTCTCCAAGCGTCTGAATACATTTTGTTGACACCTCACTCCCGCCAGAATCCGCATTGTTCTATATCCGAGCCTAAAACGCGGGCCTCCTTATCACCAGCCGGCAAGGTGGTCTCCTGGTCGAGTCCTTTGAGCCTCTGGCACCCAATAAGGACGTCATATCTTGCTAGGGCCGTCTCATTCGAGAGTTTCCCGACGGCGCCGCCGAAGTCGACCGTGCAGTCTCGCTAAACTCTCAGTTCCTCGATGAACTCGCCAGTATGCTCTGCCAGCTGGAACTCCAAGAATCCGCGCTTGCCCAAGCCGGGGACGGTGGTGGACCGAGGTGTGACCGAGGCGCGGAACTGGGATTTCTTTTTGCAGTCCCATGCCGCCATCCAGGGCACGGCGCGGCCGGCGCACTACTTCGTCCTGCTGGATGAAATCTTCCGCGCGCGGTATGCCAAGGCGGTGCCACGGCCGTTCCAGAATGTGGCTGATGTGTTCGAGGCGCTAACGCAGAGCATGTGCTACACGTACGGGAGGGCCACCAAGGCCGTGAGTTTGTGCACACCGGCGTACTATGCCGACGTAGTGTGCGAACGGGCAAGGTGCTATCTCGGCGGTCTTTGAGACGCCGAGCCAGTCGGTGGCGGGGAGTGTTGGAGGGGAGCCGGCCTCGGTGACGAGCGAGGATGTGTTGATTCATACGAAGTTGAGGGACAGCATGTTTTACATCTGACTGCTGAAGCTGAGATCCTGCGGATTGGGACTAGTTGTCACTTACATAGGTTGCCGCCATTGGGGTGGTCTAGCTTGAACTGGAGATTTTTTTCATTCCTGCCGAGGGATGGGACATGGAACACCCATAATTTGCGTTGCTCGAGACATAATTGCCAACAAAAAAGGCGGGTCAGCAACTTTGCTATCACAGTTCAGCTTCCGGGGTTGGGGTGAACCGAGCCACTCCATCCTCGGGAGGTATGACGAGATATTTTGAGAATTAAATCTTCAGGGCAAGTCACGCTTCAAGGCTGCAACCCCTAGGCAAGGGTGGGAGGCGCTCAACCGGCTGCCGGCACGGCCGACAGCCCTCCCGGTTTCTGCTTTGAGCGACAGTGGGATTGTTCTACATCCTTCTTCAGCTGCTTCAGTTACACCGAGGACCTGAAGGAGCTTAGGAATATCGTATTCGAGCTGCTGATCAGCATGGAGGGAGAATGACATCAGGGAAGCGTTGTCACAGGCGGAAATAAATCTGAGTATCTACACAACCCCCCATGAAGACGCTCATACTCGTCAAGCGCCTTCGTCTCCGCCATGTTCTCATACGGCTCCCATGTCTCCTCTTCGTCCTTCCACTTCACAAGCAGTTCCCAGCCGCCATCATCCCGCCTGTTCTTGCCGCAAATCTCCTCCACCTCCCACTCCTCGGCTTAGCAACCAAGATCACCGTTGGGTATGCATTCACCGATCCTCGCAGGATGGCTGCTGCATATAATCCTAAGACAATGGAGCAGAGGCTTCCGCTTCACGATGAGACTGTCAGAAAGCCAGGGGAAAGGATGATGCTGTCCGGGTTTCTATCAAGTTCCCTGGAGGCCTGAGGAGCCCCTGAGACTCTCGGCGCAGCGCTTCCGATGAAACCCCACCGCCATCTAACGGCCAATCATATAACTAGCTGAAACGCGTTCAAATTGAACGAGTCTCGGCATATCTTCGGGTTTACGACGTTATCGATGGACTCGTGGATGCGCCGCATTCCGTTTCGCAGAGCAAGAGTCTCCTCTCCCAAACCCAGACGACGTTAGGCAGTCTAAGACGAACACTCGAAACGGACTCCGCACACGAGGCTGTTGTCAGGCTGTTGCTTGGCACAGGCAAGGTCGATGTTGATATAAGAGATGGCCGTAGCCGGACGCCGCTGTCGTGGGCCGCTGTCGTGGGCCGCCGAAAACGGGCACGAGGCCGTCGTCAAGCTGCTGCTCGGCACCGGCAAGGTCGATGTCGATGCGAGAGATGACAAGTATGGCCGGACGCCGCTGTCATGCGCCTCCGAGAACGGGCACGAGGCCGTTGTCAAGCTGTTACTCAGTACTGGAAGCCAACTGGTAGTGCTGAACGAAATCCTTGCCCCATTGTAGGCTGATCGCCCTCAGAGGCGGGAGAAGCTTGTGTATCGCGTCTGATCCGCCTGCGGCAACGCCTACAAACCGGTCCCATATTCCACATCGCCGACTTATCAGTCGTTGAGTTGTGGTGGTATACTTGAATTTTGTTTGACCCCTCTGTGTTTTCGTGCAAATATTGATACTTGTGGCAATTGTTCACCGCTTGAATGCGGGAGCTGCCGTCTGCACATCTCTTGCTGGCGCTATTCAGCCGCCTTTCATGTTCTCGTTAGGGGAGGATGAGTCGACAACGGTGGTTGGTCGGGCGCTGCGCCACCGCCTCCCCCGCGCCCAGCGAACACCATCTGGTTTCTCCCTCGTTCTTCGTCGACTTGAGTTTCCGCACCGAGAGCCTTGCAAAGCGGGTGGTCAACTGGCGAGATCAAGACAACGACACCACGCCCCATCGCCTCGCCCTGATGGAACCGGTGGGCACGACGCTTGGCGTCCTGGGCCTTGCTGGCCTCCTGAGTGTGTGTCTCGACTGCTTTCACTATATCCAAGATGGCCGCTCGCTCGGCAAGGATTTTGCCTTCCTCGAGGGCCAGCTGAGCGCACACCGCATCCGGCTGTATGCCTGGGCTCACGCGTGCGGCTTCACGCGGTCCGACGGCAGATACGATTCCCGTCTTGATAGCCCTGTGTGGCAGCAGCACATCCGCAAGCAGCTCAGCGCCGTCGCGCTTCTCTTCCTCGACGCCGACAAGATCGTGCGGCGTTATGAGCCTCAGGAGCGCCACCCCGCTGGACAGCCCAGTGCAGGTCTGATTACAGAGGGTTCCAACGCGCAATTCATCAACGGCGGGTTTCACCGGTACCTGGCGCGAATCCGCGCGACCAAGAAGAGGGCTGGCCTGCTCGGCTCTTTTGCCTGGGCACTCGTCTACAAGAGCGAATTCACCCGGCTCGTGGATCAGCTGCGGGAGTGCATCGAGGCCCTCGAGCTGGTCACGAAGAACTTCGACCTATTCGAGGTCGAGAAACGGATAGTCGAAACTGAGATCGAGAACGTCGTCGATATGGAGGTGCTGCAGAACATGATTGCTGCGCCTGGCGCATCGGATGCGGACTCGGACGTCGTCTCAGACGCAGCGAGCCAACGTCTCCTGCGCATCGCTGGAAACTCGACAGTCTCGGTTCGACGATCTTCGGTTTCTGAGACCTTTGTGACTGCACCAACCCGGCCAGACACGGAGCTTCGAGATGTTGTCGAGACGGGTGAACTAGTCATGCGAGACGGATTCCAGGAGAGCGACGAAGACATGGTTGACGAAAGGGCTCAACATATCCGGATAATGGAGTCAGTTATTGCGGCGGCCGATTTCTCGCCAACATCCACTCAACCAATCGCTCTAAGTGATCGCTTTTGGGGCGAGAAGCTTGCCCCTTTGCAAGCCAAAGACAATGAATTTCTTGACCTGGAACAGCATGGCCTCCTTCGTCAACCTGGCGCCGCCAAAAGAATCTCCAAAGAGCTGCTTGATATTTTTCGAAACAAGCCCGACTTCTTTTGCACTGCTAGGGTGCTTGAGCTGACCGCATCCGGGCTTCCGCAGATGCGATTCAGCTTCGAGGGTCCGCCGCAGAGCCCCTACAGCGGCGGAATCTTCCATCTCCTTGTCGATTACCCTATCGAATACCCCTTCCGCCCTCCGAAAATCCGTTTTATCACTCGAATCTATCATCCAAACATTGACGCCCATGGTACGATATGTATGGATGTGTTGGCCGAGGGCTGGGGGGCATATTACACTATGTCGAAAGTTCTGCTTTGTCTTCTGTCGGTGCTTTCCGACCCGACTGTGGACGACCCGCTGGTTCCTGAAATTGTGACGACCTATATCCAGAACAGACAGTTGTACGAGCGAAACGCTCGGGCGTACACTGAAAAATATGCCGGCACCTCACAGCGTCTGGAGGCCTACGGAGTGACTCCCGACATGTTCGGGGAGGGTGTCGCTCTGACTTGACTAGCACCTGATATGAGGGGACGGGTGCCGGGCTCGGTTTTCGGATCAGCAGGCCATGGGTACGATGATACGCTTGGAGCGGCATGTGCCGAGGAGTACCCCTTCCCCGTCGAAGTCACTTAGCCCACTCCGAGCACGGCCCGTCTCCTTGAAGTGCTTCGTCTTTTGTGGCGGAAGCGAGAAAGGAGGAGGTTCATGTGCACAGATTACTCCACTTTGTATGGTATATGCACCACATGTTCGTTAAAGAGGAACTTGAGAACCTTCTGCGGAAATTGAGGCGCCACGGAATCGTGAAGAGTTAATGTGGCAGCATCTGGCGTCTCACTTCCAGGGGCATGTCGCCCAGTCGAGACTATGAGGGTTGCGCTCGCAGCGACGGTGTGACTTGTGCATGGTCATGCCCCGGGAATGCGTTTGCAGCCGGGCAAGAGCAGACCTGTAATGCTGAAGAGCTCGTTGGCCCATCCTTCGCTAACCATCACGTCCAACAGGTCATTGACAAGACCAAACACGGTGTCCCAATAGCTACGCTGCTTATCAAATGGTCTCTTCGACCATTGCTTCACCGCGAGCTTGAAGAAAGCCTTGTTCCGGATCTGATTGCCAATTCCGCTTCGCCAGAGCAATTGAACGGACAGGTCCGAGTGCTCAAGTATGCGCTCCAGCATCGCCTCAGAACCGTAGAGCGAAGTGATGCTCAGGGGATCGTACAAGCTGGGGTCAAACGTGAACCTGGGCTTGATGGTGACCCTGTTGAAGGGTGAATCGCAGTCTGAAATCTCCCCCGCAGTGCTCCCTCCCGACTCCCTAATTAATCACGCTCGAGCGCGAAACCTCCATGAAAGAATCCGCCCTCGCCACCTTTGACCTCTCTGCCCTGGTTCTGTCCATCCAGTCCTTCATGGCCAGCTGGCAAAGAACCCGAGCGCTCCAACCACTGCCCGAGCCTTCGCGGTGCCAAAAGCCCACTTTCCGGCCTGCGTCGGCCTTGAGCACGAGCGTGCAGCACGGGAAGTTGTTGGCACCAAGACCCCGACGCCACCCGCGTCTTCACTGTGGGGAAGCACGTGAGAGGGTTGGCAGGGTCCAATTGGCTTAGGAGGTCAACACGAGGGGGTGACGGTGAAGATGGATGCAGGCGTCTGTGATGTACACTGGTGGTTGCCATGATGGTACTAGGCATTCACTCGTCTCGGGCAGTCCGTCAAACGAAGACGGCCGTTGCACAAGTTGCGTCTGGCACAAATGCGGTGGAAGGCTGAGTAGAGCCTGTTGCGTTGGTGCGATGCGAGGGGGGCCAAAACGGAGCAAAGATCAGGAAGAGAGAATTCACACCAGCTCATCCCGCATACTGCTAGTCCCCTGCTTCCTTGTCTCCTCAGCTCTCCCCTTAGTCTCTTCCTGCAGCCGCTTCATCCCGGCCTCCCCGGCCTCGAACGGCGGCATCCGGTCTGCCTTGACCATCTCTTCGCTAGCCGTCGCCAGCTCGGGCTTCCAGTGTGCTTGGCCCTTCTTTTGCTTGGCTAGGGAGTCTTGTTTATGCCGTGAGATGTCGGCTGTGTTGGGGTCGGCTTGAGGGTGTAGGGGAGGGGCGTTAGGATGTGTTGCTATATGCTGGGGAATGGAGGCCGACGTACTAGAGAAGGACTCCTTGTGGAGAGTCCGCGGGGTTTGGGTGACGGTTCTGCGGGCGGGGAGGGAGAAGGTCGCAAAGCGCTGGGGGCCCCGGGTTAACGTATCGAAAAGGGCGGGCATATTGTGCATTAGTTTATTGTTTGTTTGGTGAGAAGTTGTGGAGAGTCAGGGATGTAATATCAACGAAGTGACGGGGCTGTGTTCGGGCTGCCTGGCGGCGGCTTATAAGACCCAATTGGGCAGATAGCTGTCAATGGTATGTTACAGTCGCTTGCAAAACCGGTTTCACCCCCAAACAACAAGAAAAAATATCTGAGCACGAACTACATATCCACTTTTGGCACTGACACAGTGCGTTTCAAGATGTGACGTCATTGACCCTTGCAGCCAAAAATGGCTTGCGGAAATCTGGCCAAGGGCCTCGACGACTCGTCCTCATTCCCAAACTTTGGCTCTCCCAACCATCAGCTGCAAGCTGCTCTAAGAGCCTACAAACATGCCGCCAAACCTTGCACCTTCCTAGCATGAGCAGATTCGAGATATGATTCTTGGTAGGTCACTTACCAATCGTCAAATAGCGAGTGTTGCCCGCTGCACCACGCGCTCCGTCCAAAATATCCAATCAAACCTTCGATGCTTTGGAACCACGAAGGCGCCCCTAAACTGGGTTGGGCGGCCTAGAACAATCACACCTCCTATGCTTAGCGCCCTCCTCGAGCACCTCCTCGAGAAGCCTGACCAGTATCAGGATAAGATAGTTGTCTTTCTCTACAACGAATTCGGCGTTCTCTTGACAACCTCTACTATTAGCAGAGCTCTGAAGTCGGTAGGCTGGTCTAAGAAAGCTTCTCGCTGTATTGCGAAGGAGCAGAACGCAGATCTACGCAACCTCTATCTCTACAACTTGTCAGCATTTCAATTGTACTATCTAGTTTATATTGATAAGTCTGGCTGTGATAGCTGGATTGGGTTCAGACAGACGGGATAGTCTCCTCTAGGAGTGGCGCTAGTCTAGGTTGCCTGACTATATCGCGATCGGAGACATTAAATCCTGCCTGCGTATACGCAAGACAGCGTTGTCCTTTTACGTGTGTTTCAGGGGTTAATAGATAGCGCTGTCTTTAAGGATTTTATCGAGCAGCTGCTTTATTATTGCGGTAAATGGCTGGAGCTGAAGTTAGTCCTTATTATAGACAATGTATTGTTCTATTATTTAGCTAATATCGAGTAGCTCTGCATTGAGGCAGGAGTAAAGCTACTCTATCTACTGCCTTACTTGCCTGACTTGAACCCTATTAAAGAGTTCTTTACTAAGCTAAAGACATTTATTAAATGTAACTGGGAGCGTTATAGCAGTACTCTACAAGAGTTTAGAGTATTCTTAGAATAGTGTATTGATATAATAGGAGCAAGGAAATCGAGTGCTAAGGGTTATTTCAGGTACGCTAGGCTGACTATTGAGGAACTATAAAAAGAATGATTTACTAGACTAAAGAGAATATGTTGCGCTCTATATACCTGTATATCCCTTGGCCCAAGTCTTAATATCTTGTACAAATCGCTGTGTAACACTACTCTTTACGCCCTTCTTAATATAGAACTCTGTATCTTGATCTTTATAGACTAGCTCGAGGTCAAGGCTATTAGCTAAAGTCAGGTTACAAGCCTTCTTGTACTCTATCTTAAGAGCTCTATCGGTGACTTGCGAACATTGCTAATCGCTATACCTCTTGATAGCAACGTCACAAGGTCCTGGGATCTGGAGCTAAATAGAAGGCCTTGAAGGCTCTGCTTCTGTAGACTCTAGTGTAGAATAACTGGCCAAGGCTTGACTAGGTAGGACGTTAGTGATGTTGATAGGTGGGTAACTAGCTAGGGAAGGAGCTCTACGCTTCTGCTAGTGTTCTAGATCCTGCTGCTCTTTACAATATAGCTGTTTGTAAACGTTGTCTAGAACGTTATTGTGACTCTGCAACAGGCTGCCTTCCTCTATATGCCGAATGAGTGCCTTAAGGTAGTGGGTCTTGAGCTTATAGTGTTTCTTGCTAATATTGTTGCGCTAGCAATAGGTCCCCAAGTTGCAAGGGGGTCTAGGGCATTGTATAAGATTGTAGACATCGCGCTAGATCGATGGCTAGCCTGAGGCCTCCTCTTCAGCATCGAGCTGTATAGCTTGTTTAGAGAGCATGTTCTAAGAGGTTGAAGGATATCCTTGTCTGGTGCCCTGTTGAGATAGTCTGCTAACTGAATCGCTGGTCTCGATGTAGTTGAACGAGATATTAACCCTAAGCCTCTTTCTAATGTAGAGTAAATAGCTCTAGGATTGGAGCTGCTTTTCTAGGACAGCCTAGTCTATGTTGAGGTTATTGAATCGCTTGACAAGGTTGTACTCTGTACAGTTGGTAACAGACACTATAACGTTAGTATTGTCTACTCTGAAAGACTTGTTCTAGGGCAGCTTCCTAGCGAGAAGGCTGTTTAGCTTTGGTTGTAGGATAGTAGACTAGAAAGCACTTAGTATAAGAATAAGATTCGGTTCTATATCCCTTGAAACCCCTTTGTTATTTACTGTCAACTTCTATTCGATAGAGTAATAGATGTAGGTAGGGGGGTGTTTGTTATATAGTGCGTCCTTATTCCAGTTGGCTAAGCGTAGTAGCAGTAGGGGCCTATAGTTGTGTAGCTCTCTACTTGTTAGGATTAGGTCAGGAGTAGCTAGGACGCTAGGTGAATCCTAGGAGGAGGGTTGGTTGCTTTACGTGTTAAACGCATTGTTAACTAGCTAATTATCTACGTTAAACTAATCTAAATGCAAGTCTTTAAAGGGTGTCAGTGTTGTACAGGATGTTAGAGGCAATACTTACCTATAGTGGAAGATCTTTGCAGGCTTACTGTATAACTCTGAGACAACGCCTTTAGATCTGGCAGCCAGCTATAGTAAGGGGTTTAAACTCCTGTCGAAGCTTCTAGAATAACTACTATAGGTGGATTAATGCACTTCTAGCTCGCTTCCTGCAGAATTGGATTAATGTCCCTTGATTGCTATATTGCTTATCCCTGAATGAACCTAGACATTGGCGTTGTATAGCGTAGTAATGAAAACTAAGCATAGCCCTGAATCCTATCCTGCTGTAGTGATTAGACTATGTCCTGTTAGAAAGCGGAATATTGAGCTGCAGATGGGAGTATATGGTAGAGGCTTGCATTGTGCGGTTGATTGGCGAACGGCTGCTTAGCTGAAGCTGTGGCTACAGTGTCCTCGATTATAAACTACGAGCAGTATGTTTCGAACACTGCTTGTACGATACTATTGTTGGCGCTGATCGTTGCTATCGATCATATTATTTTTTCTACGCTAACTGTTGCGATACTTTGAAGTTGACGCTGTAGCTATGTCCTTGTTGCGCTTGTTGCGCTTGTTGTAGCTGCTCCCCTAGTCCTGGAGCCAACAATCGTTGCCTGTACCCCACACGACTCTACAATCTGATATATCTCCTGAAGTATCGGTCTTGCAAGTTAGGACAAGCTCTGCTGCGCCTGTTATATTCTCTAACCCCTGTCCCTAGGGCTTGGAGATTGTCGCGGAGGGTATGGACCCTATAGTCGAGTAGGTCGCTGCCCTCTCTTCTACCCTCTCTAAGAGCCTTGTACATCGACTATATGCCTTGTACGCAGGTGTCTTGTGTTTTGTAAGTCTCTAGCTAACTGCTTCTATCTTGTAGTATCGTCGCTGTCCATAGCCTTAACGGCTACTGCAACAAGACATGGACTGCGAGCAATGGCGTCTACTAGCTCCGCGACCTCCTGCTATACAATATCCTATATACCTGTATCTTCTGCTGGGGCTATGACGCTAATACCTATGCTAGCTCCTAAGTTAGCTGCTAATATCTCTACAACTATATATAGACGCTTATATCTAACTTGTATAGGAAGTAGAAGCTGTCTGATATAGGAGCTATATCTGCTTGCTAGGATTAGGGTAGCTTGGCTGATGCGAATTAGTTAACTGAACGTCCGATCATCTTTATAGCATACAGTTTAGGTAGTATTGTTGTGAAGAGTGTAGGTACTATATTCAATTGTCTAAGACTGCTGTATTTATATCTGTATAGGCCTTTATTTATTTGGATGCTGCTCGACAGGGTATGCTAGAGGAGCATTGTTCTATTAAGATCTCTACCTATAGAATCGTTTTTATAGGCACGCTGTACTAGGGCGGTAACAGCGTCTAGCTTAGGAGGTTGTTAGTGAATGTAGCGTCTCTGTTTGTGGCTGCGGATGATCGGTTACTGAGATACCTTGAACAGGACTTAGAGTAGCTTTAGCAGTAGCTAGGCTAGTATAGGCTGATTAGCGGCGATTTTATAACTAAGTTTGTATATAAAGAGTACAAGACTCTAATAGCCTTTAGCTGCTCTATTATAGTATATAGTATTTGCTTTGCTAGATAAGAGGGATCTAACAAGAAGCAGGTTATACCCTATATATCTGCTGTAGTGCTAGGCTAGGTAGACGCTGAACTGATTGTTATATATGCGGACTATACCAACATGGTTAGATATATGTTATAAGGGGATAGTAGGTATACTACTATATCTGAACACCTCTAGATTATAGCAAGCGCTGCCCTTGAAGAGATTTGGCAGCGCTAGGTAGTAGAGAGAAGGGTGGACAAGGGTAGGCGACCCTGAAATAGAGAGTATCCTCTAGCTAGCTGCTGTAACTAATGAATTTACCTTAATGTAGCCTGTTTTGGCAGTTCTGGTGTGGCGTTTGCAATCGGCTTTAGCCTGTCCGAAATTAGTAAGGTCTACTATTTCGTTGTAAGGGAGGAAGAGCTTGCCAGGATCTATAAGGTGCTTGGCAAAGGCGCTAGCAAGCGGGTCGCTGTAGTGCAGGGGCTGGGCAGAATAGGCAAGACGCAGTTAGTTGTAGCATACGCTAAACGACACTGGGGTAACTACTTAGCTATGTTCTAGCTGAATGCTAGAGAGGAGATGTTGCTGAAGCAGGGGTTTGTGAGAGTTGCCGACTGCATTTTATGCAAATATCTATCGGTTGTCTACGTTAGGAATATAGTTAAGAGCTGCAACCTTAGCGAAGCAGTGCTAGCTGTTAAGCAGTAGCTCGACAATAGCAAGAATAACTGCTGGCTAGTTATCTATAACAATTATAACAATCTAAGGCTAGGTAGAGATAGAAACGGTAGGCTAAACGAGAGGCAGAACAGAGGAATAGAGGGTAATAGAGATACAAATGCTAACAAGGGGTACAATATCTAGCTATTTCTTCCTAATGCCTATTATAGAGCTATCCTTATTACAACGCGGTCATCTAGAGTTACAATTAGCTATTGCATCCGGCTTGGGAAGCTTAAAGAGCTGGAGGACAGCCTTGAGATTTTAGCTTACTCTTTAAACAGATACAATTTATACAAGGGTATGTAACGACCTTGAAAGGGACGCGAGTAGAATGTGAAACAGGATTAAATATAGCCTATAGATACTGCTGCTGTTTAACTTGTATAGGAACTCGACAGACTCCTGCTTGCGCTCTTAACTGCTAGCGCTTATCTCGATAACGTGGCGACGACTTTCACTGAATACCTTATAATGTACCGAGAGTTATGGCTCTGCCTGCAGAAGACCACCCTAGCGCTCCTCTTGTATAAAGACTGGGCCCTATACTCTATATAGGATATCTTGTATATGTAGATAGAGCAGTAGAATACAATATCGGCAAGGCTACTGCAGCTCTAGGCCTACTTTGGCAACGAGGATCTGTGGTTCGAGCTGTTGCTCAATAGCTGCTCAAGCGGCCTGCTATAGTTTCGAGAACTGACAGGGGACGCAGTCAGCTTTACTAAGGCAGTCCAAGTGCTCTGCGACTATAGGCTAGTTGAGGTAGCTATATTATTGAAGGAATAGGGGACTGAGTTGTATAGGTACAGTATATATAGCTATATATACTTGTAGACAGTATATATGCTGAATAAGGCAAGGAACATCGAAATAGTATAGCTGGCGATATAGTGTATAGGGTTGTATATGCTGACGAATATAGAGCGCAAGTACTAGGTAGTATAATAATAGCTAATGCAATATGCTGATTGTTGTTTGAAGATGGTGGTAGTGGACAGGATTTCAAATATGGAAGAGGACAAGGCGCTGGGACTAGAACATATGTCAACGCTGAACATAGTCAACGATCTCGGCCTTCTCTATAAGGATCAGGGCTAGCTCAGCAACGCTAAGGCTATATACAAGCGGGCACTCTGGGGCCTTGAGAAGGAGTTGACGCTGGACATAGTTAACAAACTTGGCATTCTCTATAACGATTAGGGCTAGCTTAGCAACGCTAAGGCTATATTCAAGCAGGCACTCTAAGGCTATAAGAAGGCACTAGGACTAGAACACACGTCAACGCTAAACATAGTTAACAACCTTGGCATTCTCTATAAGGATCAGGGCCAGCTTAGCGACGCCAAGGCTATATACAAGCAGGCACTCCAAGGCAAGGAGACAGCGCTAGGACTAGAACATACGTTAACGCTCTCCACAGTCAGCAATCTTGGCCTCCTCTACTTAGCTCAGGGCTAGCTCAGCAACGCTAAGGCTATGTTCAAGCAGGCACTCTAAGGCTATAAGAAGGTACTGGGACTGGAACACACGTCGATGCTAGATATAGTTAACAATCTTGGCAACCTCTACTCAGCTCAGGGCCGGCTCAGCGACGCTAAGGCTATATACAAGCAGGCACTCTAAGGCAAGGAGACAGCGCTAGGGCTGGAATATACGTTAACGCTCTCTACAGTTAGCAATCTTAGCGTTCTCTACTTAGCTCAGGGGCAGCTCAGCAATGCCAAGGCTATGTACAAGCAGGCACTCCGAGGCTACAAGAAGGCGCTAGGACTGGAACACACGTTGACGCTGAACGCAGTTGGCAATCTTGGCGTTCTCTATAAGGATCAGGGCCGGCTTAGCGACGCCAAGGCCATGTTCAAGCAGGCACTCCAAGGCTACAAGAAGGCGCTAGGACTAGAACACACGTTAACGCTGAACATAGTCAACAACCTCGGCATTCTCTACTCAGCTTAGGGACAGCTTAGCGACGTCGAGGCTATGTTCGAGCAGGCACTCCAAGGCTATAAGAAGGCGCTAGGACTAGAACATATATCAATGCTAGACATAGTCAACAATCTCGGCCTCCTCTACTCAGCTCAGGGGCAGCTTAGCGATGCTAAGGCTATATACAAGCAGGCACTCCAAGGCTACAAGAAGGCGCTGGGACCAGAATATATATTAACGCTAGATATAGTTAACAATCTTGGCAACCTCTATAAGAATCAGGGCCAGCTTAGCGACGCCGAGGCTATATACAAGCGGGCACTCCAAGGCAAGGAGACGGCGCTAGGACCGGAACATACGTCGACGCTCTCTACAGTCAGCAATCTCGGCATTCTCTACTCAGCTCAGGGGCGGCTCAGCGACACCGAGGCTATGTTCGAGCGGGCACTCCGAGGCTTTGAGAAGGCGCTGGGGCCGGAACACACATTGACGCTGAACACAGTCGGCCATCTCGGCCTCCTCTACTTAGATCAGGGGCGGCTCAGCGACGCCAAGGCTATGTTCGAGCGGGTACTCTGAGGCTTTAAGGCGCTAGGACTGGAACATACGTCGATGCTGGACATAGTCAACAATCTCGGCAACCTCTACTCAGCTCAGGGCTGGCTCAGCGACGCTGAGGCCAGGTACGAGCAGGCACTTTATTTTTCTTTTTCTTTCCCTTTTTGCCTTTTAAGAGCCCAAGGGGCCACGGTAAATTTATACCCATTTGGTGGCGAGGTAGAATGTACCAGACAAAGACTTAGCCTCCACATGGCCGGATTTCCGCGGCCATTTTCAGCTGCAAAGGTCGATCACGTCATATCTTGTAAAACTACTGGATCGCACTGTGTCAGCGCCGAAAGTAGACATGTAGTCTGTGCTTAGAATTTTTCTTGGTCCATTGGGGGTGAAACCGGTTTTGCAAGTGACTGTAACTTGGAGGTAAGATAAGAATCGAGTTCTGTTTTTTTTTTTTTGGGTTACAGCCTGCGAGCTCTGGTAGCTGCTGACCTCTTTTCCTTTTCCCAACCAGTGAGTTGGGGTTGATATTTGTCAGACGATGACATCATTGACGGATTGCGGCTCTCTGCGCACTGCGAGGATTGGGCGACATTTCCACTGCACGTCATTGTACTCGTGAGCTGCTATTAATATTGAGCCTTGCTTAACCGAGATTCAGGCAAGTGCTCTACTGTATTGTATTTTATTGTATTGTTTGTTGGGGGGGACTTCAAGTTGCAGGAGATGATGTTACTCAGAATCAACATCAACCCACTCCGAGTCCGTAAAGGAGGGAGCATTGCATAAAACAGATCGGCATTCTCGTCCGGGGTGACACTCCGATACCTCCCGTCCGCAGTTACGACCTGAAACGCCAGGACTTGGTCAGCAGAGACAGACCGAGGCAACTTAAGTTGTGTGCGATCCAGCTTCAGAAGATGCGCCACGGAGCTTGGGCTTCCGGACGAACGTGTTGAGAATCAGCCGCAAGAGGACGACTCAGAAGCTGGATACCTGAATGCCACCATTCGAGCCTTTCGCGATTCCGTTGCATGCTTCCTGTCGGCAGAGCCTACAAGGATGTCACTGACCAGAGTCAAGGCATCATGTATATTGATAAGAGTAAACGAGTATTAAACGAATGACAAGAAGTGAGTGATCAACTCCCTGCGAAAGAGCGATGATGTCCTTGAACTTTTGAGAGAACGGGCCCTCTGCGAGAGTTAAATAGACGATCAGGGAGATCCCTGATCGGGGAAAGGAAAAACAAAAAGCACCGAGTAAGCACTGGGTAAGCAGCTGATCAGAAAAGGAAATCCTCCCCCTCCCCCATACCACTGCCATGCGCACCACTTCAACATTCGTGCTAAAGGCGGCTACCATTGAATCTGAACCTATAGCCTTGATCTCGGTACAGTTTACAAGTACCGCAAGACGTCAAGGCCAGCCTTCCTTTCGATTTGCAGGTGTTGCATCTAACCCTGATGGCTGGTCCTATGCTGTCGCAGTCGTCCGCATGGCCGTTCGAATAGTTGATACAACCGCACATATGGCGACCTTGACAAGCTGGACAGACAGGGCGATAAAACCCTCCATCTCTACATTCATGGCACGGCAGGTGCCGCTGCATTATAGCCTGAACAATATCAATCAACGTTGAAATCTAATGAATTGAAGATTAAAACTAGACTTACCGATATCACGGACCTCGGCGTAAAAGGGAATGTAAATATGCTGAAGGAGTTTAATGAGAAACAGGAGTAAGAGAAGAACCATGTTCAATTCACCCAAGATGGATAGGGCGATGATATATATTAAAAATCGCCTCACTAATTGATTGGCTCTCTATCTTCGGGGTCATGATTCGTCGCCTCGCATATATTGGTTGGTTTCGTGCGTCTTTTTGGTACCCATTGGCCGCGAGCCAGCTCTTACCCCGCCCCCCCCCCCAAACCGGACAGAGGCCTTCTACCAACCAAAGCTGCCAGATTTTGGTGAGCTATGTAGGTACCCAATTTTATATACAATTTCCACCGTGGAATAAGTCCCAGCATAACTGAGGGGAACATATCGCTACATCACATTGTCGGCACCCTCGATATAGTTAGCCGCCGCTGCTGCTGCCCGTTGTTGGAAATCTCCCCAAGCACTTTTTTTGCTCTATATTCGTCGAAGCACGGGATAGAGGACCTCATCCGGCAGGTCATCGGGGTCGGTGACGACCACTGGTGACGACCACTGGCTCACTTTCCGCAAATAATTTTCTGACTCCTAGCTACCCCTTCCCCGCTCCCGAAAGCGACAGCAAGTCCTTGCTCGCGCTGAGAGCCTGATGCCATGCACGACGCCACTCAGCTGCTCGGCGAAGCGTGCTTACTCGGCGGCGCACGAGATGGGTGATGCTGGACGGATTGGTGATGACGGGTGTAGGTTGTTTCGTCCTGTGGTTGTTCTGCACCCAGACGGCCTGTAACCATTACGAACCGTATCGTTGCTTGCACCGGTTGCACATACTAAGGGGCACGGGTGGTTTGGTAATGAGGCAAGTGGGAGGGAAATCCTTGAGATCGAGAGTCGCTGCCGACCGGGGGGGATGGCAGTGCAGGGGCTATGCACCGCAGATGCAGCTAGTGCCAGGCTGCCACCTCTTCAGGCGAGGCGGTCTGCGTGATGAGTCGAGGTTGGTGTACCAACCCGGTCCTCTCCATGACCAACGTCAACGCCTTGAATCTCAACGCAGGGTCACCTTCTACTTGTTCTACCTCGTCTCTTTAGCCACGAGAGCCTTCAACCACATATCCTCCCGCTGCTCAATTCTGCTTTTGAGCTTCATCAGCTCATCCTTCACCTATTGGAGTTCTCGTTGCCAATTGCCGGACTGCGAACCCAGGACCAAACACATCGCCTTTGCAGGAGGAAGTACGTCATGCCGATAGCCGTCGAACTGCTTGCTCTCTCCTTCGGCTTGTTGACATCTTGGTGGTTGCCTTGGAGGCTGCCTCGGAGGTGGAGTTGAACCTGGCATGCCATGCCCGCGCTTGCTATGAAACCCCTAGGACGATGAAACCCCTGGGCCTCGGACTGGACCTCAGCGTTCCTTGCTATTCACCTCCCTCTCCCCCGCCCTCTTCTCCACGGACTCCACGTACGAGGCGAGTCCGCCCGAGTCACCGTGTCGGCGGGTATCAAACCGCACCGCGTCCTCACGTCCGCCTGATACTAGCACCGGGACACCCCAGCTTCCCAACTCCCAGTCCTTCGCCTTCCCAGCAGCCGCCGCCAACGCCGCATGCAAAAGATGCAGCTTCCCATCCGCCTCTCTCGCATCCGCAACTGACGGAGCCGCCCGCCGTCCACACCTCGACCAGACGAGATCCACGACCCGCTCCAGCGACAAATCCACCACCACCAGCGCAACACTCATACAAACCACCACCAACACCCCCACCAAACTAAAATTCTGCACCTCCCCAACAGCTCTCACCAACTGGTTCCCGCACTGCTCCTCCTGCACGGGCGTAAGCGGCCACATCCCCAGCTTCCCTTCCCTGGTGCTGGCCTCAAAATTCGCACTCAGAGTCCCTCCCGACTTGACGGCAAACTCGACCACGTTCGCCTGCAGCCTCGCCAGGTTCATCCGGAACCACCCCTCCACCTCGGCCTGCCACTGGTTGTCCGGCAGGCCGGGCGAGACGTTCCACACGGCCAGGCGGTGCGCCTGCAGCGCGTCGGCGCCGCCCAGGCCGAATACCGCATGGAACGTGTTGATATCCGCTAGGCTGGCCATGAGGCGCGCCGCGGTGTCCGTTTGGGCGGCGGTATACTGTAGCACGGTGTTTTGGACCAGGTGGTGAGTGAGGTCGAAAACGCCGCCTGGCCGGGTGCATTTCATGGGGGAACTGGCTGGGTTGCAGAGGATGTATTGGTCTGCGCAGACGAGCGTGCTGGTGTACCTGTCGGCGAAGGAGTAGAAGTTGTTTTGGTAGGTGACGTTGTAGGTGCCGTTGGCGGAAAACCAGGGGTCGAAGACGGGGGACGTGTAGCGCATGTCGTTTTGACTCAGGAGATGGAGACTGAGGTCGGCGTCGGTGCGGTTGAAGTCTGGGATGGGGTTCCAGTTGGAGGAGGACAGGATGCCACCCGAGGAGAGAGCGCGGAAGGAGCTTGGATGCAATCGTCAGCATGACAAGGTGGTCTGCGATTGAACGAGCGCTCAGAGCCGAGATAATGACGTACTGTAAAGTGTAGCCTATGCCGGTATTGTTTGCCATGGCTACATTGTAGCGGTAAGTGATGTTGGAGATGTCGAGGATGGATCCCAGAAGATACTCGACAAAAGTGCCTTGTGAGTCGGTGACTGTCCGGGTGAGGTCGTTAAGTCTCACCGGCGAGCACGTCGTTTGAAGCCGCAAGCTGACCCTGTCTCGGAACGCTGCGTTGATGCCCAGCATTTTGTGCGAGTCCAGGTGGGCCGAGATAACGGAAAACGCCTTGTTGACACCCAAAGCGCACCGCTCGGCGGCTGGAATAGGACAGGGAGCTGAGGTGTCTAGTTCGTAAGAGAGCGTGGGCTGGATGAACGTGGATAGAACTGATGAGGTCGTGGCATTGCCGTAAAAGTTGGCAGCATAATCGCGGGCGCGAATCGCGTCGTCGCGGCTCTTGGCCGCGAAGAGACTGGCCGTCTCCGCAGTAGCGTCGGAAGAATTCAAGGCCCAGACGCCACACTCATGGGCTCTTGCTCTCGCAATAGTAGGCCCGTAAGCCTTGTTGGCCACCCTCGAGGTGAACAGTGCGGCGACAGTGAAGCATGCCGATACCACAAGCGCCGGTACCACGACCGAAAGCGTACGCCAAAGGATGCTCTTTGGCCGTCTCGGGGACCACGCCTGATAAATCTGGAATGCTTCCCATACGGTGCGAATGGCGCCGGCAGAGTTCCGCAAGCTGACCCGATATTGGAGATCGAGGGCGTCGACAGGTCCTACCTTCGCTCTGCAGTGGTGGAGAAGAAACGCGACGATACTCCAGCAGCTGGCTCCCCCGATGGTGACAAGGAAAGTCAGACCTGAGAGGAGGAGATTGCCCGAGTCGACGGGCAGAGTCAACGTCGGTGCTAGAACAGTTGGTCTGGAATGATCCCACCACAAGCCATGGGCGACTGAAACTATCGTGATTGGAATTATACTGCGAAGGGGTCGAGTAACTGGTAACTGGGCAAGTCTTTGGTCAAAATCGCGCACCAAAGGAAGCCTTCTCTCGTTCTTCAACCTCGCAGCTGAAACCAGAGCTGGGAGAGCTGGACGCATGGGGTTTTAGTAACATTAGGTAGGTGGCTTGTGCCGACCGGAGAACTATTGGTGTGCCAAGCATCAAAACTCTCGACGGCTTTCCTTGGCGCCATTGTGAGCGGTCATGGCGTCAAGGACGACGGAGAGTGAGGACGCTGTGGAAATTGGCCTGACACCGGGCGTGCAGCATGAACCCCTCACGGCAGCCGTCCAGCCAATCGAAATGCGACGCGACGGATGCAATCAAGGAGAGTGTCACAAGGCTGCAGTCAGTGCTGGCCCTGGAACTGAAAACGTTCCCCAATCACACTACAGTAGCGTAAAACTTCTCTCCTTCTGGACTAACCTTATCTTTTTTCATTTTCAACTACCCTGATTAGGGAGGTAACTCGAATTGCACGATTGCTCCTC
>OUMK01000020.1_pt1 | contig 22672 bp, 25 predicted proteins | sample 1691031 | NCBI WGS metagenome assembly OUMK01 (sample SAMEA3914864, study PRJEB12502) | metagenome | biome: forest; material: soil | place: USA | collected 2012-03-12 | depth 0.3 m | reverse complement strand
TGCGCGCAGTCCATGCGCAGGCTGTCTGAGCGCCTATTTGTTGTGCCCACCAGAATGCGTTTTCCAGGTGCTCTGCCAATCCCTGCAAATCCAACAGATCCTGTTTGTAGAGTAGTAGAGAGCGCGCGCCTCGCTGATATGCGCGACTCGCTGATAAGATACGTTACAGTCAAGTTGTTGGAAATGATGAGTAAGCCGGATGCCTCAGGCCGCCTGGGTCAGGTGCAAGCTCCCCTGCGCACCGAAATTAGGTGCGGAGAAGAGCGCCCTGAAGATACGCGAAAGCCAGTTCAAGTTCATGTCAAAACAACAAGGACAGAGATATCGCCAATATTTGGCCATCAATCAACGCGTTCAAACCCATCAATTTGAGCCCAAAACCATCACCGTGTCCTGCGTGGAGAGGCCCACACGGTCGGAGCCCCACATTGCATCACGGGTCCCGTGAATCTTTAAATCCACGGGTAACCGTGGACCTATTGGCTCCCCTTGGCAGCCCTGCGGTTCGACAAAAGTAGACTGTATTACGCCGCCGGTCAGGATACGGCGAGATATTACTGGCCGAATATATTGGTAGGGTGGCAGCCTTGCTGCCGTGACGTGTCTGGTGGAAGGATTCTGATCCGATTGCGACCGACTGCGAGCCGAGCCACGCTCGCACTCGCATGGAGGGACGATGCGATTGGCTGTGACTCTCCGCCCCCAAGTTCCCCAACGTCAGCAAGCTTGCATGTGAGCTGAGCTCACGCGTATATAAACTGGTCACATCGATCAACGGTGACAGACCGCAACGAGATCAACATTTCAGCCAAATTCCAACGGCAAACCACACTAACTCCAAAGTAACCATGGCACTCAACATCAAAGCCATCTTCCCCTCCGTCGAGAAGCCCTACCGACCTCCGCTCTCTGGGCTGGGTGTAAGTTTTGTCCCCTCCCCACTGGCGCTCTCGTCCCTCTAACCAGCAATAGAGCTTCGTCAAAGACTCGTTCACGCTGTCCACGCTCCTCTTGCTCGGTGGGCTCGGCCAAGGCCTGCTCGCGCTTATTCTGCCCGCTCGCTACGCCCTCCTCCCTCTCCTGTTCCTGCTCCTGCGCGTTGCCATTCTTACCGCGCGGGACAATGCCTCTCCCGCAGAGTACGCCGCGAAACTGGGCGTCATACCTGGACGGACATCTGCGCAGCTACCCAACGCCAGCTATAACCTCCTTCGCTCGGAAAAGGCCTCTCCGTTCGGCTCGATACCAGCCGACAAGAACATCGTCGTGTTCCACCTTGGGGCGCGCTTTAACCACCCGCTGGGCGCGCTAGCAGCCGGAAACAAGGAGTTTGGCCAGCAGTTCGAGGCCTGTCATAAGGATATGCTGCGGCAGGCTAAGAAGTACGGGTGTCTCGGCGGGACAACGTTCCGCGGCGCTGAGGCGGCCTCCAACAACACCATCCTGACTGTCTACTATTTCCGGGACCTGGATGGGCTGAACTGGTTTGCGCACGATCCGGTGCACCGGCAGGCGTGGGACTGGTACAACAAGGTGTTTACCAAAAAATGGGGGTACTCGCATGTCGGCATCTTCCACGAGGCCTTCTGTATCCCCGCGGGTGCTTACGAGACTATCTACCTAAACATGCAGCCTGTCCTGATGGGAGCGGCGAGCGCCAACGTCCAGAACGAGGCCACTGGAGACGATGAATGGGTATGTACCCTGGTCGACGCGTCGAGTAACGTCTGGAGGAGCCAGCACTCGCGTATGGGGCGAGAGGTGAAGGGACAGGCAGAGGAGAGCTAAAACGGCAGGAGTTCAACAGTCTATAGAGTTAAGGTGTTCACGAGGACCAGCATTGTAAGATATCAAGATTTGCATGGAAGGGTGGTATCATGATAGTATCAACTGCCAACGTCGGACTCCAAACTCTATAAAGCAAAGCACGCTGGTTATAGTGCCCTCCCTGGCAGGTTGTCATAGCCGCGGTCTATAGTGTAGATATCTTTATATACCTCGTGTATATCAATATGGGCGATGGCACCATTGCCCTCAAAGATACGCGCAATCTCTTCGAGGGTTGGGCCCCTGGTCTCGACGTAAATGAACTAATGTTAATGTATCTTACAAGCCAGTGTGCAATATAAGCGAGTGTGCAATTTCCCACGCGACGCGCTAGGTCTCTTGTCAACACCAATTTTCTTCACTATCCAAGATGTGCTCTACTTCAGATGAAAGCAGGGTAATCTTGGCCCTCTAAGCTCTCTAAAACGACAAAAGTCTAAGCGTTCTGGCTGCAGCCAAGATCTACAACGTTAACCGGATAACTTTGACCTGACGACGCAATAGCAAGCCTGTACAACACGATACTACGCCTAACTCATACCGGCTTACAGATTCCGAAGAGAAGGCCATTGTTCAATATATCCTTGAGCTAGTTGAGCAAGCTTTTCCACCAAGACTATATAGTGTAGAAGATATAGCTAACTAACTACTATATGTACGCGACGTGCCCCCTGTTGGCAAGCTCTAGGCCTACAACTTCGTTAAACGCCAGGGCTAAGTGCAAGGATCCAAAGGTTATTAGCGAGTACTTTACCCTCGCGTAGAACGTCAAGGCCAAGTATAGCATTGTAGATGACGATATCTACAACTTCGACAAGACTAGGTTTATAATAGGCATTATCTTCGCAGGCATAGTGGTTGCTGTATTGCTAATCATTAAAATAGCTCCCTGACTTCGATGTTGGCTGCTGTCGACTACCTCACCAAGGGTATAATCGCTGTAATACACAAGGTAGTCCTTCTTCAGTCAGAGGTCTCTTCGCTCTGCAAGGCTAACAAGGCACTAAGCAAGCGCTAGAGAGCCAAAAGAACACGCGTGCAGCTTGGAGGGCTACTTGCTGTACAGAATGTAAGACACTGGGTTAGGAGGCTGTGGGTAGGGAGTGAGTGCAAGAAACGCAGCCGGGTGGTAGTGGTACAGGGGGGGGGTTCGTACGAGGGTTCGGTGCCGTGGTGTGTGCGGCAAGCATGGCCATAATGCCCGTACTTGCCAGGTGGCTAGAGAAGCATTTGATTTAGCTGCTTCTAATGCAATAATAGTTGGTTCCTAGTGTTGTTGCATTGCAATTCAGGATAATAGTAGGAGTTGGTAGATAGATCGCACACTCGCTTATATTGCACACTCGCTTATAAAATACGTTATACGATGAGCTCACAGAGGTCCCAAATGGTATAGGAGAGCATAAAGTGCCAGTGGTGCGGCAGCCGCTCCCACGCGATCTTGTTGGTTTGGCTAGACGGTTGGTCAGCATCTGAGCATGCATATATAGAGATGGGGGGGCATACTTGGAGATGGCCAGGACGGCCTACACGGTGATGTTCATAATCATCATGTCCTTTGCGCGTAGGTGGAACGGCAGGATCTCGAGGGCGTAGGCGACCAGCAGGCCCGAGAAGCCAAGGTCGTAGATGACGCCAAAGATCCAGACGAAGACAAGCTACGCGTAGCCGGTCTTGACGTCGAGCTCGTTGGTGTTCTTGTAGATGGCGCCCGTAATGGTCCATCATACAAAGGACGTAACCGTGCCCATCATGGAGATAAGGAACAGCGGGCGACGGCCAAAGCGGTCGATGTTGAGCGCGGCGGTAATTAACGGTAACGATAAGATCGAGAATGGTCTTGCCGGTCGACATAGCGAGCTTTTGGTTCTGGTTGTCGATGCCAGCGCCGAAATAGGTAGCGTTCATGTAGTTGGAGAAGAGGGCGTTGCCGCTGTACTGCGAGAACCGAGCGAGATGATGATAAGCAGGCGCCAGCGGTTGCCGCAAGTACGGAGGAAGTCGCGGTAGCTTGTGGCGTTCTCCCTCTCCTTTTCACGTTCCGTGATCAAAGCTGGAATATTAGACAATCGTGCCTGGAATATAGCAAGCTGGCTGTCCACGAAAGTCGCAATATCGCTTTGGTTTTCAGCCTCGGCGCATATTTTGAACCCGCCTTTGCCTCGATCCAGGATTGGGTAGTTTGACAACAAGAGAAGCAGATATGACACTGTCTGAGGCCAATGGACTGGGATAGGAGACTCTGCAGCGAGGATTTGAAGATTTCGACAAGCCTGACCGCATTGTCTTTGTCACATTCATCCAAGGCGTCAACAAAGCGCTAGACTGAACGAGTCTTCAAGACCCTCGGAAGGAAGGACTCAACGAAGGGCCCTAATTCCGCCTTATGCTAGTGTCAGCCTTCACCCAGCTTGCTATATTCTATGAGCTTTGTTTCAAACCTGTCGACGAGATCCCGTAGTACATCGGGGACCTGCCTTAGGGCCTGATGAAGGAGGGACCCGAAGAGGCCTAGGGAAGTCCTTTGGAGTTCATCGCCGCGGCCATGGAAGAAGGAGAGAACAAGGGCGTTGTCTCTGGTTCCATGGTTATCGAGAGCGTATTTCAGGTATGGGAATAGAATGCGCCCTAGCTCTAACAGTGACAGGCAGTGTGGCCTTCTAAAGCCGTTTCCGGTTATGGCAAGAGCAGGGATGGCCCGCTATAAGTCTCGCATTGCAACCATTCCTCAGGGGCAGCAAGGGGTTAGTATAGGGAACTGCTGTCTTGGCTTAAGCCGGAAATAGCCCTACGGATTTCTGAGAAACTTGGGGTGTGGAAATAGAATGCTCTTAGGAGCCATTTCTAGCTCTCGCCAAGCCTAATGATTACGCCTCTGCCCAGAGAAAGAAATTCTGCGAATAGAATCCTCCTAGGGCCTGTTTCCGGCTCCAGCAAAGGCAGGGATTGTATACAAAGCTATTTCATCCTAATCGGGCAGGGCGTCTTTTAGACCGCAAAACCATGCTCAGCTATGGAGCAGAATTGTTGGTCCATGGTGGCCCCTGAGCATCACTCGGCTAACAACCCCATTACGCTTACTCCTTTTCATTCACTATATATCTCCGCCTGGCCAGACAGAAACCAACGCCTGCCGGATCAAGGTGCTGAGTTCGCCAATGGTTCAGGGTCTGGTTGCAAGTGCCACTTCTGGCAAGTCATTGGGGCCTGCGTGGATATTACAAGGACTATCCCTGACTCTGCCAGAGCCAGAAACTGCTTTACAAGGCAGAAGGATAGGTCCCAAAGCCACAAAATGTATCCTACTTACAGGACAAGGGTTACTTTGTAATACGGGGTAGAGGTGGAAGGCTGGACACGCGCTTACTGCTGGTTCCTCAGCTTGATGGTGGCGACCTCATCCGGGTTGAGAGTGTCACAACGGGTCCCGACTCAACTCCCTCCTCAGCAGCGAGTCAAAATAGTGCCAGCTGACCACTAAATCATAACCCTTGTCAGTACAAAACGCCGCCGGCTCCCTTCGCGACTACAATCCCCTTCTCCCGCGATCCCGATTTCATCAACCGTGGAGACATCCTCGACCAGTGTACATAGTGTAGAACGGAACTTGCCCTAACAGTGAGTTGCAGCTCTCAAAAGTGATAAGTCGCCTTGGGGCTTGATAGGCCTGTGCTAGGTGCCCGGCCGCTGCTTCGTGCAACGTATCACCTCGTGTACGCGGCCGGACCCGAGCGGGAAAAGGGGGGCGCAGTCATCCCCGTTGCATCGCCATCATGCTGATGGCGAGTACAACATTGCGTGGGGCGTGCCTGCTTGGCACCGCGGTTGGAACTCTGCAGCCACTGCGACACCGACACCATGTCACGCAGGCAGAAAGGAAATCGTGCCGCCAAACCACAAGCCGCAGGCACTTAATTAATTAGTTCTTGCTCTGAATCTCGACTCTAAAAACTTCCTCCTTCGCAAGTACTACCTGATATCAACCCATCTTCTTCCACTTGGACATTGAATGCATTCATTCATGGCATTTCCCACAGCCGTGGACCCTTGGCAATACATTAACTCTCCCGACCTAGCATCTCCACCACCTGATTTTGGCCGGGCAGCTCGTGCGCATACTCGCCGTGTGGCAGCTCGTGCGCCTGATGTTTGACGAACATCTCTGACACGGCTACTCCTTGCCCAGATCCCCCCCCAGCCGCGAGCTCCGGTCGGCCAACCGCCGAGTGTTGGCGCCTTCCCCTTCGCCAAAAGAACGCAACGAGGGCCAACAGCCCAAGACCAAAAACCGCACCAACGACGGCTCCGGCGATGGTACCCGGCGAGAGTCCGCTGGACCGTGTCATTACGTCACTCGTTCCTAGCGGTGATGTTTGTGGTGGTGTCGCCGTGGTGCTCCCTGCACCTGTGCTGGTATTGCTAACCTGCCGCTGCACGATGTTGAATCCATTGACAGGGGGTGCGTAGACGGTGACGGCAGATGACTGCACGACGGTCGAGGTCGGGATATTGGTGAACTCAATGCTGGTCTGACGCGTTATGGTGCCGCCCTCGCCAGTGACGGCCATCGTGCCAGTGAAGAAAATGACGCTCAGGAACGAGATTGTCACGCCCGGTACGGCTGTCGACGTGCACTGGATGACAGATCTCTTGTTTTGCGGTAAAATCGCACCTAGCGCAAATTTCCTACCATTCATGTCAGTCCCGGTCCCATCCCTTACCCCTTTGGAAACACACTTACGGAGGACAGCAGCAGGTGTACTGGGTCTGCGCCGCCAAGTTACTATCCAATACGGTGCTGTAGACAGCACTGTAAGCCTCGGGACAGACAAAGGTCGGCCCCAATGCCGTTGACGGGTTCGCGCTGGCGTCCTGGGACCACCATGAAGACTGCTGCGGGGGGTAGCAGCTCTTAGCGGCCTCTATCCCGGCGACGCTAGGGTAGACGGGATCCCAGGCTAGAATGGAACCTCCGCCTAACTGCCGGTGAATATATTTATCGCACCCTGCCGATGATGGCCATGGTGTCGGCACAGGGAAGAAGAGGACGGGTGTGTCAGACAGGCTCCCCAACGTTGGAATAGTGGCGGTGGCCGACATGGTGTGTGTGCGCTGCAATCGTGTTCGCGACGAGTCGAGCCGAGGATTCTTATTAGACGCGTGCCGCCGTATTTACATCTCTCGGTCGGGGCTGGTCGATGGCTGAGTTGAGAAAGATCAATCCTCTTGCGCGCGTGCCGTCTTGAAAGGCATATCTCGAGGAAGTGAGAAATCTCGTAGCCTAAAAGGGACTGTGCCATCAGGACGCCCACCAATTGGAGCCATCGCCAGACCTCTAATCAAAGCTAGGGTGCCCGGCTGAATTCCTCGAGCCAAGAATGTCTATTTTTAGCCTCCTTGCATTGTAGCCGGAGCTGAATCTTTGAACCGTCACATTTAGTTTGGGCGACTGTGATTGCGGCGTAGCTCTCGCGGCTCAGATCACAGCATCATCTTACGACCTCATGGCTCGCGGTGACCTGCGACAGATAGGGATATAGGGAGGATTTCCCCGACTGCAAGGCGCGAGGCTCCCGCAACCTGAGAAGAAGAACATCATCCCCATCATACTGAATCTGAGAACACGCTTAGCAATGAATTGCCTGGGCACCTGTACCATTCGACACGCGATATCGACCTCGATCTCGGCCTCGATCAACCCGCCCTCGACAAGTCTCTCGGGGAGCCCAGGGCCTTGTGTGACTTGCCACACCGGTCATCCCCCCTGACGGTCCGACATGCTCGTTGGCGGCGCGGCTGACGCCCAATATCGCGAGCTGAATGATCATGACGTCTTTTTGTACGGAAGACGATAGTGCGAAACCTGACATAACCCAATTAGGCAAGGAAAGTCATATTAACACACACCTTGACGAACACTATTCGTACCCCCTTAGTCACTCAATTACAATTCCACTTCGTTAACATAATATCATCTATCGCAGTGAACGCCACACGGCTTGGCGAGTATGCTGGCTGATGTCGCTCCTAGTCGGTACTCGTTGTAGCAACTTCTAGAACGCTACCTGGCGATGGCTTCTGTAACGGGCTGTGCCCTGCTCATGGCTTCGGCAGCCCTCAGCTACATCGTCGGTTAACGTCGCATGCAAGTGGAGATATAGGCGGGGTTCTCCGGAATGGCTTTGAAACGTGCAAGCGCTTTGCGGGATTCAGAATCAGTGGAGGTAAGAACTGGTTAGTTGGCTATATCTTCTATACCCCGCAGTCTTGGTAGAAAACCTTGCGTATCTAGCTCAAGGATGTATTGAACTATAGCCCTCTCTTTAGAATCAGTGAGCTGGCGCGAGTTAGCTAGACAGTCGCGTCGTGCAAGCTTGCTACCGCGTCGGCCACAGAGGGTTGATTCTAGTACATCGTAGAGCTTTGCTACAGCCCGAAGGCTTAACTTTTCGTCATTTCGGATGGCCTCGAGGGCCAAGATCACCTTCGCTTCGTTTGAAGGAGAAGGCGTATTGGGTTGTGGAACAATTCGATGTCAAGTGTGAAGAGGACGCGTTGTAGTGGAGCGTGCGCGCCTCGCTGATATGCGCGATTCGCTGATAAGATACGTTATCTCAGGGCAACCGGGCGTGGATGACGGTCATCCGGCTTAGCGTGGATGACCAGGGCGCTAGCTGTGAAGCCCCCGGTCCCCCTGCGGTCGGCCGACCTGAATATTCAGGGCCGGGCTAGCGTGGATGACTAGCAAAACCGGGCTGAAGAGGCCGGTTTCCTCAGGGCTAATCCGGACTAGCCCTGAGGATTCGGGCCGCCTTGGCGCGTTCGCGCGCGACGCACACGCGCCGGGCCAGCACCAAGAAGAACCTTAAGCCTGGTGGCGCCTTGCCTCGCCTTGGTTGGTTCACGTCATTCCTTCCTGCCCACCTGCTGTCAACGTTTGTGAATCAACACGACTGTCCCCCCAAGAAGAAGAGAAGATGGACTAGCTAGATCCAGGCCTTGTTTAGCGCGTTAACGCGAAGGTCTCGACCGTTGTCGAGAGGTATCTTCTCAATGACTAGGAGGTAACGCCCAAGAACACACGTAAAGCATACGGCCTAAAGCAGGCCGAGTGGATGGTCAGTTCATACCAGGCCATTACTAGGCCCCTCCTCTGTTATAGAGCCTGGCAGACTAACTGCAAGGGAGGGGGCTGGGGGTAAATAGGAATAGTGTAAATCTTGCTTCCTAGAGATCCTGCCTGGTTGGCTGGCACAGTACCAGCTAGGTAGAGCCCTGCCTGGCCACCTTGTTGACGAGGGGAAGCTGGTGCTGTTCCTTGACGAAGAGATCGCTTCCTGTGCTCTGAAGTGTAGCAAGCGGTGTAAGGCCGAAGGGACGCGGAGGCTGAAGAGGCCGAAGATAGAGGGCTAGCCACTGTTAACCAGGGTAGCCGATGTGATTGTTGTTAGCAGGGGTCCGGCTGAAGATCCAGAGTTGGATTCAGACCTTAATAACCACCGCTACTACCGCCCCGATTAGGATCCAGATCTAGACCCAGCTGTCAGCACCTCTACGCTAAAACTACAGTATAGTACTGTACAGCTCTACTCTAGTGCTATCATCAACCTCTATATATAGCAAAAGACAAGGGGCGAGAACCTGGCTCCAAACCCTAACGGCCTTGCGAAGAAGGCCCTTATGTAGTATATCCTTTGCGAAACTGCTAGCTGGAGCTGAAAGGAGTAGGCAGACTGTATCCTTAACACGATCAAGGACAGGTATTTGCCTGTAAAGATCCCCGAGTATACAGCGGCAGTATGGCGGTTTAGCGATGTGAACAGCGGCTTCTGGACAAACGTTGACTTCCTCTTTAGCAACTATATGCTCTTGCAGTTAAGCAACAGGCTGGGCCTCGAGCTGGCTGACTGCTTCTGCCTGGACTTGCTGAAAGAAGGCATTAAGATAGAGGCAGCAGGGGGTGTTCCAACGAAGGCCTTTGTTGTTCTCATGAACTAGGGGAAGACGAATCAATATAGCTGGGTCGAATATAGCTCTTGTTTATGGCATTGCAATCCGGAGGCCTGTCTTGTTGGCCAGCTTGCCTTCTAGCTTTTCTTCTGTTGGCAGGCCGAGATGAACGCTGCCAAGCCGTTCCTGGACTTCAGCTGGCCGGAGCTGTGGTATCGCACCAAGGTCATACGCCAGGGCAAGGCGGATTATATAGGGCAGCTGTTATACGCAACAGCCCACAAGTGGGCTTTGGACTTTTATAGCATATGCAGCATCTACACAAGCAAGGCCACCCACGCACCGAGGGTGGCCGCGGTGCAAAATGCCGACATGGCAGGGGTATCAGACGCGTAGGTAAGTAGGCCTAGTTAGGGCATACAGACTAACTAGTTATATAACTAACAATTATATTATTAGATCTAACAGGCTAGCTAGTAGGACAACAACAACTAGATGACTGGCTGTTATATTACTATACTACTGTTCGAGTTCATGTGTGCTATAGCGGACTTCAAGCCTGCGTAGGCTGGTAGCTACTATGTGCCAAGGGCGACAGTGTAGCTAGAGCTATGGTTGCGCTTGCAAATATAGCCCCAGCTGGACAGCTGGGGTAGTTTCAAGGCTGATAATAAGGCTACTGGTACCTTTATCGAGCTGTTGCACTAGCTGCGAGATGTCCTGCTGTAGGACGCTGTGTTCTTGATTGTAAAGCACCTAGGGCACCCTGTCTTCCAAGATACAGTGTTTTAGTCGCCCTAGTTTAACGCCTTTGCAGTCAAGGTCAGGGAGGCTGCGTAAGAGGCCTTTGAGGATGACTGCGCTATAGCTATTGAGAAGGTGATTCCTGAGGTCTCTGAGAAGCTTAGAGGCCTGACAGCTCATTAGCTTGCTATCGAGAAGGCGGTGGAAAGAAGGCATTTCGAGATGTAGCAGGAGATCTAGCTGTTGAAGGCCTAAATCGCTGCTATGAGTTGGATAGAATACTAAGTTGTTACTACATTCACCCCCGGCGGCTAGCTATACTGCACCGAGCAGTCTGTACGCTGGCAGGGCTGCGAGACCTCCCTGTTGGCTGGCCCCCCCCTTACGCTTGCCGCTGCGGTCTCGAGCCCTGCGCCTGCAGGACTCGGGGCGCTAGCGATGACTATTGCGCAACAAGGCCTGCTGTAGATCCGGTTCCCCTGTATACTCTGTTCTGTTAGGGACCTCTATTAGCTCTGGCGCTATGGTCTCGCTACGATGCCCTCTGTTGACAAGCTGGAGAAGCGGTGGGGCTCGCGATAGCGCCTGCGTAACGAGAGACAGCTCTTCTCTATATAGAAGGTTGTTATGGACGAGGTTGTAAGGCTTGCTAACGCTAGGGGTTGGTTGGAGGAGGACGCGGTCTAGGAGGTTGAAAAGCAGCGTGTTGAGAGTGGTAACCTCTTGCTTGACGCCCTAGTAAAGCAGCTGAAGGCGGCCTGGAAAGTGGGAGGAAGACAGGAGGAACAGGCCTCAACAACTATAGGCAACGAACAGTCAGATCCTGGGGTTCCAACAGGCGCCCTGAGCTCCTGACAGGCGCAGTGAGTCTATTAAAAAAAGGCCTCTCAGTCCACCTGGGCAGATGAAGAGGATCCCCCTATAGCAAGAACAGAGTTGTACAGAGGATTTGAATTGAACGTGTTTGTCAAACTCGGTGAAGGGTGTATGTGTGGGCGGGTGAGTGTGTGTGTGTTTGTGCTTTCTGAAAATGCTCTAAAAAAAAAAAAAAAGGTACAATTGGCAACATCTCTGCAACCACAGCGATGCACGGCTTGAGGCAGCCGCTGTACGTCGACCCTGGGCCTTACTTTCCCCCCTATCTACTTTTTATACTTTTTGTGGCCGGATTCCTATGGCGTGGTGGGTTTTTTTTTGTGCGTTCGCGTTACAGTGGCCGCCGGCGGCGCCTGCCCTGCGGGCGGGCCCTGTATTTTAGGGAGGAGGAGGGGTTATAGGATAAAAGTGTTATTTCAGGGCGGAGCCGTCAACTGCGGGTCATCCCGCTGACCGCCCGCCAAAAATGCCCTGAGATAACCACACGTTATCTCAACTTGTTGGAGAGTTCTTGCCAAAAAAACAGTTTCCAGATGGGTGGTTGTTTGGAGGACTGACAGCGTAGCCTATATAGGGAATTTCGGGACTCATATTCGTACTCAGGACGAGAAGGTCTTAGAGAATGCTTAAGAAGCCGGAGGAATGGATGTGATTTGCGTAAGTGGTTTCTCGCAGCGCAGGCTTCCTCCACAACCAACCAACACAACACGGCAATTGACGCACACCATCACGACCCTCGTTGCCCTGTTGCCCTTCGTAACGCATTTCACGTGCACCCGACCACGGCTCTTGGTTCAGCAAATTTCTGCTTCAATGTTTAAACATCTTGTCCAACCCGTCCGCCGGTTTCCCTACACTTGCAGCGCAAGCGCCAAAATGGCATCCACTCTATTGGGTGCATCCGGTCGCCGGTATGTCCGAGGCGGAGTACTTCACAAAAATGAGAACGGCAAGCCCACCATCTTCAAAGCCACGTATGTCTCAAGTTCTATACCCTCATCTCGTAGCTTCATCTTGACTTGATAGGGCCGATCCCGACCTTCCCCCTGCGGAACTGAAGAAGATCCTGGGGTACGTAGGCGAGGCAATCCAGGAATTCCATGCCAAAGGCTGGCTCCATCTCGGTATGCTCCCCGCGACTCGGAAATTAGGATGCAGAACCTCTTACCATTCGGGTTATTGGCAGATGTGAATCCCGACAACATTTTCGTCAATTGGACCTGTGACAACGAGGGGAACAAAACAGTTACCGATATAGCCCTAGGCGATTTTGGCATTGCTTACAAGCAGGTAGGAGCAACGCCACTTCGGACAGGGGTTGCGCTAGGGAATTTTATGTGCGGAGCCCAGAAGGACAGACTGGAAGTGGTATGACGAAAGCGTCCGACATATTCTCATATGGACTGGTGGTAAGTGGGTCATCTTCGATTTCAAGGATCCATGCTGAGCTTTGTTTGCAGTGCATATATACTCTTGGAGGTCGGGACCTCCTACTCTTGGAGGATAAGAAGGTTATTGCGGAGCTCGCGGAGCATGGCATAAAGCCGTACGAAGAGATTCTGACTCGACACTTCACTTATTTCGGGCCTGTGAACGAAGTACTTCTCAAACAGGTCGATAGTCGCGAGCACAGTACTCTGAAGAAAGCATCAGCAACGGCTGAGCTTGCGGTGGAGAACCAACCCGAACTACGATTCGAGGTGTGGGGAAAGGAGCTTGGTGAAGCTGCATTAGAAATGATATCTGGGTTGACAAAGCCGGACCCGACGACTAGACTAACCATTGATCAAGTATTGAGGTGCTCATGGTGGTAAGAGCCTTAAGAGGCTAGGGCAGCCCACCCCCTTTTTTTCCTCTTATTTAAGGGCTTGTTTTTTCGCGCCTACGCTGCCTTAGTTTTCTTTTTAGATCATCATCCAAATCTACACTTTCGCACTGAATTGCTGGTTCTACCTGTCATCACAGGCGCTCCTATATTGAACCATAGCAAGGATCTAGCAACTGGCCGCTTTGCTGTCTTGCCCGGCTCTATGACCAAATGCTGTAAAGAGGGTAAACGCCCTTGCGGCCTCGATGGCATCCGCATTCATTTGGCGAACCCGGTGATTTTTGCCGAGGGTCTCGTAAAGACACTGCGTCGGCCCCTTCCCATCGATAATGCCAGTGATGGCGCCAGACTCCACGGCTCGGCACAGACACCGGCTGGGGGCAGGAGCACGAACGAGGCGCCGTTGTCCGCCAGCATCATAGAAGACGATGCCGGCAACCAGCGTCATTTGATATACATGCACCTGCTCACCAAACCTACAGTCGACCCTTTCACAGGTGGGGACCACGCTCCTATAAATCTGGCAGGCTAGATTGATCGTGCCGATGTCGAGTGGGGAGGAGAGGTCACGGAACGGAACAGTGCCCCCGGGGTCCCGGTAAGGCCGTCGACTCCAACCAAGGTGAAACTATCTGCTCCCTGGACGTCTTTTGCAGTCCTGTTCCGTGAGGGCTGGGTGTCGGGTAAAGAATCCCTGGACTTGGCTAGGGGTTATGCTCAGCATTGCGGCATGACTGGGAACCCATTTCATGATGTGAGCCATTTGAAAGGTACTTGCTAAATGGGGCTTTGCATACAATCCATGCCTTTTCTGGAGCCGGAAATGGATCCTAGGAGGATTCTATTCGCAGACTTTCTCTGGAAAGAGGTGCAATCATTAATTAGGCTTAGCGAGAGCCAGAAATGGCTCCTCGGAGCATTCTATTCCCACACCCCAAGATTCAGAACTCCGTAGAGCCACATCTGGCTTGAGCCAAGACAGAAGTTCCCTATACCAACCCCTTGCTGCCGACGAGGAATGGTTACAATGCGAGACTCGTAGCCGGTCATCCCTGCTCTTGCCATAACCTGAAACGGCTTCAGAAGGCCACACTGCATGTCACTGTTAGAGCCAGGGAGCATTCTATTCCCACACCTGGACGATGCGTTTCTTCTGGAGCTGTTTCCGGCTGTAGGAAAGGTAGATGCGTGTCTTTCTGCTAGAGTTAGAAACGGCCTTGATATATATCTTACAGGTACAGCCAACTTCCACTTTTGTCTTAGCTAGGTGTGATTAACCAAGAGGGCTTTCCAACTTCACTCTCGCTCACAGTGCACATTGGCCATTGGTTTTCGACTTCTGCGGAGTCCGTTTGGTGTGCTTCACTCTCAGCGGTCCGGCGGTGCTCGAATTCAGTCCTAGAGAATCTGCTCTCAGATTGGCCCGGTCGGCTTCACTGATACGTTCCTTTTCTGCCACCTGGTACGTACCCTTTCTGGCATCTAGGTACGTATCTTTTCTGCCATTAGATATGTACCCTTTTTCTGACAGAGAAGACATGTATCAAAGTGACAGAAAAAGTATCCAGATATCATGGCTTCACTTAGATACGTATCCTTTCTGCCGGCAGAAAAGACACGTATCTGAATGGCAGAAAGGATGCGTACCTGGATAAGAGATCTTCACTTAGGTACGTAACTTTCTGCCGGCAGAAAAGGCACGTATTCGAATGGCAGAAAGGGTATAGATATAAATAGTAGGTCTTCACTTAACTACCCACCTTTCTGCTGGCAGAAAATATACGTACCTCAGTGGGCCATATGTCTGGCAGTGTGTCAGAGACACCTCGTACAGTACTGTACGGGACGAGCTTCTCCGGGAGAGCTCCGAAGTCCAGCTTCTGGCCGCCGCCTGCGACCATGTCATGTCTGCCCATTGCGCCGAGTACAAGGATTGGAAATTGGCCAGGGAGAAGCGGTCGACCAAGCGGACAAAACTGGACCAGGACGCAGAGTGGGACAGGTTCCTCGGCGTTGCAGAGAGCGGTCTGAAGATCAAATCCCAATGTCTCTCTCCGCTAAAGACGGTAGCGGCCTGCTGGGGCGAGGATGTTGTCCGGCATTACCAGTGGGTTTACAGGGGGCCCAAATACTGCAAAGTGCTCTGCACAGCAGCACGGAACGTTTACACCTGGAAAAGGGCCCTGAAGGCGTTGAATTAGTTGATGCTCGAATCTACGTAATGCCATATTGGGCAACGCTGTCTCAGACGCCGTCAGCAGACACCGTCAGCAGAACCCTGCCAGTCAGCTCCTACGGAAATCGCCAAGATAATTTTACACACAGATTTCTTGGAGTTAGTGGGTGGAAGGCGGGCTGTCTCGAGAAACGAAGCAGCTTAGTACATTCGAAGGCGCAGGGATAGGCCAGCCCTAACACTCAGCCATCCAGGTTGTCTAAGGATCGTGTCCCTGCCAGATCCAGAAACGGCTGTTTGGCGAGAGCTAGAAATGACTCCTGGCCAGCCCTTTCTGGCTCATGCGACGACAGGGGTTGCAAAATCCATGCCCGGCTCGACCAGCCCGCATTATAACGGGCTGAGCCTCGGCGAACCTCGGCCAACCCCAACAACCCCTGACGGGAACCCTGAGCGACCCCTGAACAACCACCTCCCGCAACTGCCGCTCCTTTGGAGCAATCAGCATGCGCGTTCATGACCCACAACGACTCGTCGAAATTCGATGAGTCGCTGTGGGTCTACTGCAGGGCTGGGCGGCTTGCGGCCTGATTGTATTGCACTACATAACCCAAAACGAACCGTCGTTGGGTTGCCAGCCTCAAGCCGGAAGGAAACGGTGGCCAGGGACTTTGTTTGCCTATGCCCTCGGACTTACGATCCTTGATATAACTCTAACGATATCCATGATCGCCCCTCAAATGTACCATCTGCCATGCCCGCTGCCGATCTCGTAGGAACTTCCTATGTCTCCCTTGTAATCTGCCACTTCTTGGCCACTCCTTTGCGAACAACGTTGGCATTGTAGGCACCTCGTTGCACCTTTGTGATGGCTGCGTACCCGTCTTCCAGTATTATTCGAGTGCTCTCATCGCTCCCGCCCCGCTTTCTCTTCTGTCCAGGATGGGGGGCTCTGTGCTGTGCCGCCAGCGTCGCAACGATCACGAATGAGGTTGCCTGAACCGCTTTTGTTAGGGTAGCCGGCGCCCTGCGCTAGAAAACTACAATCACGAAAATCGAATCCAACGTCTCGGTATCGCCACCGCCCAGCACTTCGGACGAGATCCATTTCCCAAGCGGCTTCACGATAAAGGACCTCGTCGCTTATAGGAACACAGGGTTAGTCCTCCTCGATAGGTCCACCGACACTGTCGTCAAAGCTTCTCCTGATAGGGAACGCTCGGATGCCATAGCCATAGAGCAGCGGATTTACAAGCGCTTCGTCCAGTACGGCGGCCACAAGGGCATCCTCATCTATCACGGCCCATTCGAATAGGGCTTCCGACTCGAGCATGCTACCCACGGCAACATCCGATCATACCTCGAAAACCACCCCGCCGATGAGCTGAGAAGGATACGATAGGCTGTCCAAGTTGCCAAAGCCCTTAATTTCGCCCACCATTGCGGTGTTATCCACAGGGATATCAATAGCTTCAATGTGCTGCTTGATCGTCGCCTCGACGCCAAGCTAGCCAATTTTGCTAGGTCGTCACTTGACGGTTCGCCGCTTCTCATCGGAGTAACGGCGAGCCACGAATACCCTAGCCCTCTGCTATGCATCGAGGCCGATATCTTTGCCCTCAGGTCTACCCTCTACGAACTGATAAACAAAAGTCAGCCGTACACTGGACTGTCAGATGCAGCAATAGAGCAGAGGTATAAGCAGGGAGAGTTTGCCGAGACCGAGTCTCTTGGAATTGTCGGCCGCATCATCAAGAAGTGCTAGCAGGGGGAGTATAAAGAATGTAGACAAGTTGTTCGCGATTTGGAAGGTAACATCTTCTTGCCCCCCGAGCAACGATCCTCGCAAACGCGGTTAACACATCGACAGCCGCGAGGCAGAGCGCACTCACCTCCAGCTCCCAGAGCACTCGCCCTCCCAAGTCCACTTCCGTATACACCGTCCTAGCCGTCGCCACCATCGTTGTGGTTGTCGCCTCGGCCCTTGTCAAACTCAGGTTATTAAGGGCTCACCAAGCCTCGTAAATTCAGAGGGCTTACTGGTCGGGACCAGACTGGACTGTTGGTGTGCTTTACGAGAGACACTTTGGGCAAACCCCCGGGCACCGTCGTTGTTCCGAACTAGATCACCTTGCCGCCCAAGTCCTCGGCAGGCGTGGCATCGATGCAGACATAGCCCTCCTGTTTGGCTTTGGGGCACTTGTCGTACTTGGTGATTGAGTTGATTGTAAGGGAATCGGATCGGCGAGGCAGAACTTGTCGCAGGGGCGTTGTTGGAATTGGGGGGCGGGGAACACAACATCTACTTCAGGACTCTTTCCAGGTGATAAGCTTTATACACTTGCGAGCCTGCCTGAAAATTTTCAGAGCAAAGCTCTGTAGGCAGCAGCTGTGATGCTGCTGCATTCTGTCGCACCAACGCGTCCTTCATCACGTCTCAACATGTCGCTCATTGGCGGGTCTCGCTGGGTGGAACACCACCTTTGAATCGCGAAAAGCGCGCGCTGTCCAGTGACATCGCCCGATGATGTCACCGCGCACACACCAGTCGACCCCGTGGCACCAATCGTCACATAATCCCTCCTGCAACATCAAGCTTCTGGTCCAAACTGCAGACAACCTGCGGCAGCAGACTGGCGGCGAGTGGGAGCCCGCCTGCCTAGAGCAGTACTGTAACGCATGAGACCGGGTCATGCCTTCCTTCCTGCTCCCTGTGACATGTTCACACGCTTGCCTACGCGGTTCGACCCTACCAACACACTTGCCACTCCCGCGCTAAAGTCTATGACGAATACTGATGTGACAGCACTAGATTCTAGACTAGACCTCATCTAAGCTATCAACCACGCTACAACCTCAAGTCTGTGTACTCCACACGTTCTAATGGTCAGGCTGCGCTGTCATCGCCCGCTGGATCGCCCGCTGGGGCACTATAAAGAATGATATCAACCGCTCCTCCATGCGTCGACGCGTCCGTTGAGCCTGCACCTTCTGGATATTGTCGGTCAGGTAGTGGTTGTACGTGATGGGATGGCCCAAAATGTGCGGTTCCAGGATCTCGTCCGCCTTGCTGGTCAATTCCTTCTTGATATTCTCCATTGCTGGATCGACGACAACACGGAGGACCGCTTCGGCAGTTTCGCCATCGGCGACATGCCGAAGGGCGGCCTCAATTGCGATGGAAGCTGAGTTGAATGCTCGCCTCAAGAGACATCGCACCATGCGCTGCCACGGTTTGCACTGCTTACTGAAGAGCTCGGCTACGATCATTGGGTTGTACGTGCCGGGGAGCTCGCGGCCCCGACTCTCCCTCATGAGCTCCCTGACTTCTTCGATGTACGTCGATCGAGAGATAAGTTGGGGTGCGTCTTCAGCATCCGGGATTAAGTCGGGAATTAACTATTAGTGCTGCCCATTGATGCCAAAGTTAATGTAAAAAGGGGAGCCATCCATCTTCTTCTCGGCTTTTCCCACTCTTGTATTGCCTCCAAGTGCTCCTGGTCACGACTTGGACCAGGAGCTACTCTTTTCGCCCCTCCTCGTCAGTCTCCGTCTGGTCAGACGAGCTGCCATCCTCATCTACCAAGTCCTCGACCTTGGGGGGCTTGGGAGCAGATTTCTTTACATGTGCCTTGGCCCGAGGTTCTGGGAGCCTCGGGGGGAGGAGGGGGCACTCCGAGATCCAACAGCCGGGTCTCCCGCAGCGTAGGCAACGCTTCTCCTTGATGCGTAGGGCTGTCTCATTCTCGTCGGCCCACTTCGCCCGTTTGCCTGCCAATTCCTGGTTCTGGCGCTGGACTGCCTTGCTTATCTTCGTAGGCTCCCAGTCCATGACATCTGGAGGTGGTGCGGCAGTGCGCTCGTGGTTCGAGCGCTTCGTGATTCCTTGGATCGGGGAAGTGTTCCTCGCCCAGGGGGAGAGAGGGGTTACCTACCTGCCCTCCTCTGTGTGGCTCATGTCTATACAACTCTTACCAGTGCGCAGCTCGCTTATATGCGCAGCCCGCTTATAAAAGACGTTAAGCGAGTACGCCATTTCCCACGCGACGTGCCACCTCTCTAATCAAACACCAGTTTTCTTCACCATCCAAGATGCTCTCTACTTCAGAAGAAAGCAGGGTAATCTTGGCTCTCCAGGCTCTCCAATATAACAAAGTCTAAGCTTTCTAGCTGCAGCCAAGATCTACACCGTTAACCGGATGACTTTAACCCGACGACGCGCTGGCAAGCCTGCACAACTCGATACCACGTCCAACTCGCGCCGGCTCACAGATTCCGAAGAGAAGGCTGTTGTTCAATATATCCTTAAGCTAGTTGCACGATCTTTTCCACAAGACTACGTGGTGTGGAAGATATGGCCAACCAGCTACTACGCGTACGCAACGCGCCCCCTGTCGGCAAACGCTGGGCACAACTTCGTCGAACGCCAGCCAGAGCTCCAGACGCGTTATACGCGATCACATGTATTGCCAATTGTCGTCGACGTACCGGAACCAAGGCCGATGGAAGGAGGCCAAGTCGCTAGAGGAGCGAGTGATGGAGACGTTCAAGAGGGTGCTGAGATCGGAGCATCCCTCAACGCTGATATGAGGTCGCTGCCATCAAGCGCGTATCCAGCCTTCCACCCCTACCCCGCAGCACAAATTAACCCTTGTCGTGCAAGGAGGAAACCATTTGTGGCTTTGGGACCTATCCTTCTGCCTTGTAAAGCCGTTTCTGGCTCTGGCAAAGTCAGGGATGGTCCTTGTCTGGCTTGGCGGAGATAGTGAATGAAAAGGGGTAAGCGTGATGGGGTCGTTGGCCAGGTGATGCTCAGGGGCCACCACGGACCAACAATTCTGCCCTATAGCTGAGCATGGTTCTGCGGTCCGAAAGACGCCCTGCCCGATTAGGATGAAACAGCTTTGTATGCAATCCCTGCCTTTGTTAGAGCCGGAAACGGATCCCAGGAGGATTCTATTCCTAGACTTTCTCTGGGCAGAAGCGCAACCACAACAAGACGGAGAGTTTCCAAGTCAGAAGTGTCTAGTGGAACGGTCTCCTCTGCTCTCAGAGTCAGCTCGGGCTTGTACGTCGTCTTGGTACGTACCCGTCTGCTGCAGCTCAGCGAGGACAAGATTAGTGCCAAGCACCGCGTTCACCTTCTTGTTTGCGTCCATGAGCATGCCGAATGCGACAGAGAATCCCTCCTTCCCAATCACTCCAACCTAGGCGACAGAGATCTACAAGACAAGCAGATCTCTTGCCCTGTCCAGCCGATCGAGGATGTCCGCGAGCTGTTTGTCTTCGTTGTCCCTAGACTTCAGTGAGTAGATCAGCTGCGAGACGGACCTTTTCTGTTGTCCGGCTGCCAGCGAATCCAAGAAGGATCTTAGCTCTTCTGCGACCTCCGCTATACCGCGCACTTGCCGTTCTACAGCTGCCGTCTGGAGAGCTTTCTCGTCACGGACAAAAGAGAGTGGACAATTAAGGCTATCTAGTTGCTTGGAAAGGCTGTCGAGCGTTTTGGACGTACCTTTCACCCTGTTCTGTGCGTTCCGGACTTGCTGGATTAGGGTTATCGTGCTGCCGATCAGGCCGACAACGCCGGCTGCCGTTCCGATCCCGTCCTGCGAACTTTAGTAAATCCGACGCGTACACAGACTAGTATTCGGAGCTGGTCATACCATGCTTTTTTCTGCTTCCCGATTGCAAAGACCGGTGATGCTACTATCCACGACGATGATGGGCTGAGGGTTGAGGGGTCAGGGCTGCCAGATAGGAACCTGCGGCCGCCCTTCAGCTCGGCGGGGTTGAACGTGCAGGTCCCGTGATTGCCCGCCCTCGAGCCGCCGCACCAGCCTCACTTGCGGCCAGACTGCGTCCAGTTCAAGCCCTTACATAAGGCTCGTTGATAGTCGTACTTTCTCGAGTATCTCGACTTCAATTGAGGATGCCGATCGAGAAGCCGTCGGACCTAGTTCTCCCCGATGGTGGTTGCTGGGACTGGGGTAGATGTCATAGACGCGTCCAGCAAAACTGAGCTTGTGCGTTCGCGGATAAGAAGGTCGGCCATCTGTCGAATATAGCCGATCGATGGCGACAGACGACGATCGTCCATTGACTGGATCCATTGAATCAAGGCAGTTTCTTCAGTTGGGCGTAGCTTTTCGGTTCCGGACTTGCGCTTCTTGACGCGTACCCCCCCCCTTTTGACGCGTTTGTGGAGAGTCGACTTTGGTACGTCAAATGCATCTGCAGCCTCGCGAATGCTTCGGATTTGGCCAGAACTCAAAGCATCGACGGAGAATTGGAGCCTCTGTTCGTGCGGCAGAGGCCTGGGCATTTTGCCGACGTGGTACTGTGGGTGGGTGCGTTTGAGTCCGAGGTGGTGGGGTGTGGGCTGCAGAGTGTCCGGAAAGGTGGTCTGTCCGGAAAGGTGGTAGATTACGTTACAGACAAGCGAGTGTTATACACTAACGGACTTTGGTGAGGCCGTATGCAAAATCTTGCTAAGAAATTGTTAAGACTCACTAACAATTTCTTAGCGAGTTGTTGCGTGCAACCCCGTCAAAGTTCGTTGGTGTGTAACACTCGCTTCTCTGTAACGTTCGCTATACATTCACGTTAGTTTATGTCGCACATTCCAAATTGCAAAATGAGGTTGGGTGTCCAACTCAGCGAAGTGGGGAAAGCCCACCGTCGTCAACCCCGCACTCGGTGTCCGCCTGGAACAGCAAGTCGACACTTCGCCAGATCCCCATCAATACGCACACTCATTTGACTCGGCAACCGATAGTGAAGAAAAAAATTAACTAAACCAATAATGGCCTCCATCCCTCTGGCAGCACTATCAGGCTTTAGCGACCACACCTTCAAGTCGACCAGTGGCATCGAGCTTGGTGTACGGGTCTGGCCCACCGAAACCGCTGTTGACGAACCCGCCCCGTTTGTCATATGGTAGGTATCATATGGCCTCAGATTCTCACATACGGGCTCAAAAGAGAACAAAAGCGTCCCCTGGCTCGGTTAGTGATACGTTATGACTGACGGCATAATGATTGCCACAGGACTCATGGCGGTGGATGGTTTGGCGGTTTCCGTACGTTCTCTCCTCTTCGGCACTCATCTTCTCCCACAACTAACAATTCTGGCCAGATTTTGCGCCCCTGCCATGGATGGCTCCGGGCTTTCGGCGGCGAGGATATCACTTCGTGTCTCACAACTACCGTCTCGCTCCGCAAGCGAGGGTTGACGAACAGCTTGCCGACTGCCTAGAAGCAGTATCCTGG
>OUMK01000008.1_pt1 | contig 26353 bp, 27 predicted proteins | sample 1691031 | NCBI WGS metagenome assembly OUMK01 (sample SAMEA3914864, study PRJEB12502) | metagenome | biome: forest; material: soil | place: USA | collected 2012-03-12 | depth 0.3 m | reverse complement strand
TTTTGAACTGTGTTGGTGGAATTGATGGACATTTGGTTGAGAGGGTGCGATTTTGTGGAGCTTTCGGTGATATGGAGCTTTCGGTGATAAACCACGTTAGTTGTTGTAGGGTAGGTAAAAGCGAGGCGCTCGCTTATCCGGGGCGCTCGCTTATCATGTACGTTATACATTTCCCAAATATGACATGATCTCGTCGGAAGCCTGTAAAAAGTTCCATTCTAGGACATGCTGTCTCTTGTTCCATTTCTCTTCGGATTCTCGTGGGTAGCGCTCATCACAACTCAATCAAGTCAATTTTCACAGCGAAACTTGAGTTATTTGAATATCCTGAAGACCGTAATTGCTTAATTGGACGTAATTGCAACTTGATTGACATACTTGAGACTATGCCTGGAGGAACTATAAAGTTCCGAAAGGTTCCTCATAGGTGGCTCTGCTTCTGCCTGGACACAAAAAGCACGAGCCATCTGTGCCTGCCTTTTTGCCTGCCTCTTTCGGGTTCGCGAATCCTTCCCCTTTTCTGTTCGCCTCCCGGTGTTGGCTTCAGATTTTAACTGTATTTTCTTACTGTGTGTTGTGGTTTGTGTTGTGGTTATCACGATTGTTGACGTGGGAAAAGGGCGTCGTCTTGCCTCCTGACAGGTGGGTGGACAGGGGTACAGATCCGCGCGGTGGCCTGGTAAAGGCGCGTGGCCGGTCTGTCAGCCGATTCGCTCAATGTCCCTCGGCGGGGGCGTTGCCCCCAAGAATCAAGATAACGAGAACGCAAGACGCAAAGCTGGCAGCTGCTGGAAGTCCAACAGCCACCATTCCACAGTCACAGGATGAAGGCGCCTACGGGAAGTCGGTGTGCAGCTTGCAGGAGCTACGGGATAGCTCGGAACTTGGCGACGGTCTTGATTGGAGAAGAGAGATGATGCTGTTTCGTTCAACAGTCTATACCACTCAGACACCCCTGTCTGACTTGCCCGTCAACTCGACTACGGCTTGTACAAGCGGCATATCTTATGCAACTCAATGAGAAGTTGCGCTATACTCTAATCACGATGCGGTGGCTTGCATGGTGGCGGGAGGGGTAATGAAGATCTCGAAGAGTTCAGAGGACTGGAGGTGTATCCCGAAACTCTTCGGACCTGGTGGGGCGTCATCATTGGGCGTCTCGGAGTCACCAGACTGACGCCTCCTCTTCGACACCGGCTTCGGTAGCCTGGGCAGATCCCGGCATGGCGTCCCATTCCCGAAACCACGTCTCGTGTCTGTGGTCTCTTTCGAACCGGCGCCCGGTCTCGTCTCCCAATCTTTCCAGCCGAAGGACCGACCTGAACCCTGGCATGCCTCGCGACCTGGGCGTCTTCCCTCGCATGGCATCTGGAATGGCGACCGTGCTGCTCTTGAGTAGGATCGTTCCTTTCCGAAGCCCAGGGGTTGCGAGGTCCGCGATATCATCTGACTGGAGGAGCACGGCTGCCGGGGGCCCAGGTGGAGAGTCGCGTCGCTGGCGAGGGCGATAGTGCCGGCGGAAAGATCGGGAAAGATGTCGACGGCCCTGAAAGGGGCCCCGTTGACCAGCTTCAATTCGGTGAGCTGGTTCCGAGTCACCACTACCGGCATCCCTTGCGCTTACATGAACAAGCCAGGGGTTGGGAGCTGGGAGTCGTCGCGTACCGGAGCACGTTGCTCAGCTCCTCTATAGTCGAGTCTCTTCCCCGCTTCCATATCGTGTTTTTCGACGAAGATGGAAATGTGCTTGCCGTGGGCACGAGCCCACTGGACGACGGCTGCCATGTTCAGGTCCCACCGGTCTTGGTTCAGGGGAGTGATCGCCCTCAGCCCATCCGCGAACGAGGGCTGAGACGATGGGCTATAGAGGCGGCCACACAGCCGCTGGAAGTCGAGCTCCGTCTGCTGCCCGTCGCGCAGGCGCCGGAGGAAGGCGCGCAGCCTTGGGCAGCCGGCGGCGCGGACCTGCTCGCGAAGGATCACCACGACGGTGAAACTGAGGAACAGCTTGTGTGCTGCCAGGTGCTTTACCAAGCTCTCCGGTCTCTGTCCGCTGCGGTCCCTAGGCTGCGGCAAGAGGAGGCTGGTCTGCAGGACGGAGTCGAACTGGAAGAAGTCGCCAAAGAACATGACCATCGGGATCCCCCCGAACGGAGGATGCGGGTCATCCCTGTACAGCCTCAGGCAGCTATCTACCGCCGCGAGCGTGAGACCGCCTACCTGGCTGATCTCGTCGACGATCAGCATGGTCATGTTCTTCCAACGCAGCTTTTCTTCTTCCGATATCGTCCTCTTCATCTAGTTCTTGCCCTCGAATCCTATATTCGTCGCCGAGTAGAGCGTCCCTCCGCTGATGAGCGCGGCAGCGTTTCCGCTGGCGCCCGTCAGGAGCAGCGTGTGGAGACCGTCTTTCAGCCGGAACATGTCCTTGATGGCGTGTATAACGCGAGACTTTCCCGTGCCCCCTTCGCCGCCGACGTATTGGAAGTGCTGGCTCCTGTCATCTTCTTGCAGCCGCGTGTCGCGTGCGTCGAGAAACGACGCCGGTATCAACACTGTCAACAACTGGAGCTTGTTCAGAGTCCACTTCTTTGTCAGACCCAAAGCGACGTCGACGAACGATGTATAGGGACCGACTTCAAGAATCCGCCTTCATCCGTGGCTGTTTCCGCCATCTGGGCTGGCCGCCATAGGACAGCGATGCTCCCATCGTGCCCATTGGCACCTGCAGAAGACTCGGTGCTTTCCCTGCCCTGGATACGCGCCCTTGCGCTGGCGTCTTCTTTTTGCTGGAGCCTCGATACGGCATCGATTTCCTTCCGGCTAAGGAGACCCAAGTCCCGGAAAGGCGAATCTTGAATGTCTTGCACTATCGCGTAGAACTGCCCCGGACCGGAAGATTGGAAAAAGGCAAAACATCAAAAACATACAACACCAGAGATTCGCTGGTCGTCACCGACCCAACTACTGATCTGGCTCTCACGAGTTTGACGAGGGGAGAGCGGACGGGATCCCGTACTTTCTCGCGGATATGGTCGTATGTGGAAGACAGTTGCGTCAAGATGGGTTATATGCAGACAAGATAGTGACCTGAGCAAGGACTTCCCATCCACATTGCGTTGAGCCAGAAGAACACTAACCAGGCAAACTCGACGGCTTATAGTGAGAGACCACAGCGAAGAACCCACTCCAAATGCAACTCAACCAGAACTGAATCGTACTCTCTAAATCACTGCTGGAAGCGGCATCGATATCTGTTGCTGTGCCGCAGATAGAAGATCCTGCGGGGCGATGCATCTCCGCTCTCGAGATCGAACCTGTAACGTTCGCGGAAAAGTTCCCAGAAGCCCATTGCTTTTTTTACACCATCCACGCCGAACCTATTGCATCTATCTAAATACGCCACGAGCGAAACGCTTCGAGTCTGTTGGCTTGATACCCGGAGTGGCGATAAATTATTCGCTCATGCTGAGAGCCTCTTGTGGCAATGCGTCACAAACCTGTTTCCTTTTGTGATAATACTCCATAGCGAGGGTCACTACCGAGTCTGTCAACATATGGCTTACTAGGTCGCGTTTGTCAATATATACATACCTTGCATGGCAATATGGCTTACTAGGTCGCGTTTCAGAGCTCGACTTGGTGCAGCAGCATGCTACGTCGACGATAAGATCAGATCCTTGCCAGCAGCGGTGTTTTCTACACCGCTAGCCCACCATCTTCCGAGGTGAGAACTCGACATTCTCCTCCTCTTTCCTCTTCACTCTCTAGAACTCAATTCTCATGTGGTACTACCTGTGATTTTCCTATGACCGACATGGTTTCGTCTCTGTCGTTTACCCGACGCGTCCGCTACTGAACAAGCGACACTAAGGCACGATCGGGACGGATCTCGTCGTCATCTACCACTCCGATTTGGCCCAATGCGAGATCCTCACAACCGGCTCGCAGTATACGAGCGCGGGGAACGTCAAGCCGGGACCTTCTTGTCATTCATCCAACCCGCCTTCACCTACGGCCTCTATCCGACCCTACTCAGCAGGACGACCGTGGGGAGCTGCACTACTCTAATCATGATGCGATGGCTTGCATGATGGCAGGAGGGGCAATAAAGATCGCGAAGAGTTCAGAGGACGGGAGGCACATCCCGAGACTGTTCGGAGCTGGCGGGGGCGTCATCTTGCCTCCCACATCGGGCGTCTCGGAGTCACCAGACTGACGCCCCCTCTTCTAGCTGTTGTCTTTCTCCTCCCGCCGACGCCGTCCTTTTTCCTGCTGCCGCATGGTCTCCGTCCTCTCCCGCTGCTCCGAATCGTCTCAAGGAGCCGTTCTCGCCCCTGTTCTTGCCGCCGCAGCCTATCTTCCTGTTCACGGTGACGTTCTTCTTCCTGCTGACGAATCGTCCGCGTTTGCTGCTGGCGGTGCTCTTTTTTCTCCATCCATCTTCCAGTCTGCCGCTGCTGCCTAGTCACCTCCCGCTCCCGTCGCCTTTGCTCTGCCAGCCCCAGACGCGCTGCTTCCCGTATAGCCCAGCTCTCATCATCTTGTGGTTCTGTTAGCATTCGCGAGCGCTGACTGCGCGCTGTCCTCGAAATGGTTCAGCATAGTCGGCCGTCTCTTCCCAAACAAGCTTACTTTTCATGGCGTCAGTTGGGATGGATGGGAGACCGAGCAAACCAGTCTGCGCAGGTCGCGCTGGCACCGCCGCGCGATGGCGGCTTGACGCTGTGCGTCCTCTCGCTGCGTTCTCGTGCGGCTTAGATCTTACTTGTAGCCGGAGAATGACCGTCCTCCTCACAACGACGTCCACGTTTGCTACGTCCTCGTCATCTTCCCCGTGGACCAACAACCGTGGAGGTCTCTGCTTGGCTGGATGCGAACGGCCACGAACCCCTTTCCTAGAGCACCGTGGATGGTATGCAGCGGTCGCCTATTGGGAGTCCTGGACCGCGATCTGATCCAGGGCCCTCAACTCGTCGATCCCACCATCCGCATTCTAGTGCAAACAAACACCCCTACACTTACATCATCCAATCCAGTCACCACGTTGCCCACAACACCACGACCAGCTGGCCCTGGGAGGTCACAAGCGGAAACCCGTTTTCTTCCCCCAGCAGTGGCCGGAAGTTTCCAGCCAGAAGGCTTTCCCCCTAATACCGGCCGGTCCTGGAACATCGCTGAACCCAACCACAGTTGACGATGGCCCGGTGCCCACAATTCCAAGCTCGGGTGTGTCTCACTTCTTTCAGGCCCATGGCTCAGCAGCCTCAACATGGGCTTCTCGCGCCAACGCCCATTCCCGCCCCAGGCATGCTGTTTGCAAGCTGGATCGACAAATGCTGTAAATTCAAGGAAAGGTAGTCTCTTCAGATGCCAACGGCAGGGTCAGGCTCGAAGAGGTCTGATATCGGATACTTGACGTCAGCGCTATAGGCGAATACTGAGAAAGTGAGGAAAAGAAAAGGTTGTCTCTTCGGTCATTGTCAAATCTAGTCATGCAGCCGTGCCTTCTCTTCTCTGCTGCAGATCTCTTGCTTCTGATAGGCTCGGGAGAGCTCGGTGTCTTGCTCTTGCGCATTACGGCTACTCGAAGCAAGTTGATCCCCCAACAATACGGTAGCTCTGTGTCCGAATCACCGTCCGTGCAGTCGCTATCTATACCGACAGTCGGTGTGCTTACCGAAGTTCTTTCCTTGCTTACCGAAGCTCTTGGAGAGTTCCTCCAGGCTCCTTTGGCGGGCCGCGAAGCGGCACGGTCCCCCTGTTACAATACAATACAATACAATACAATTTATTAACGCCCGGCGGGTAACCCGAAAGGGCAACTATTACAATCTGATCATACATTTCCCGAAATATGTCTTAATCTCCTTGAAGCCCATGCGAAGTCCATTCTAGTTCATGCAGTCTCTTGTACCATTTCTCTTCGGATTCTCGTGGTTAGTAGGGTTGTTAGTAGGCTTGCTTGAAGGCGATTGCCCAAGTGTTCAACGTCTTATCTTCGGCGGCTGAAGCGGCGCCTGCTCTTTGTCGCACGAGGTGATGGATGTGGGTTCGGTCGGGTGTGGTGTGTTGGATGTCTTATTCCGCCTGCGGTTGGGTCGTGTCAGGCCGGAGAGATGGGTCGAGGCTCTGGCAGTTTCGAATAAACGATTCGTGGGGGCCACAGTAGACACCGGAATCAGTGTCTAGATTTTCAGTGTTAAAGGTTGCCCGCAAGGACCAACTTCAGGGGTAATTGTGACTCCCGCAGTGCGCGGTAACTCACTTCGTAGATCGACCAGCAAGCCGCAAAACTGGCTGCAGACCTCGTGGCAGAAAAATGCACTAGCGTTTTTTGGCGCCAACAGAGTTGAAAGGGCTTCTGAGGGCCAAGAATGCCGGTTAGTACAGAAGACATATGGTTATTTACATACTCTTGAGGAAGGACGACATGGACAGCAGCTTGACATAGGCGGATGGAAACGCTCGGTGTCGGCGCCGGGAAACCAAGCTTCGCCGTTGCCCACGCTCCCTGTTATCCTAACCCACGATCACGAGTAGTCTCTTTACTTTGCAGTCGACCGTCTTGACTAGGTCGAGGTCATTGGCCCCATGGAAATTGGCAAGACTGACACCTGTAACGGCCTCGGGAGTGTATTGCAACTATCTAATGACGACTCTACGAGTATAACTAAGCTTGAAGGAAGGGAAGGGAAAGAAGAGAAAATGACCAACGCGTTCGCGTTGGTCTCTGTCTGTCCAGATGGAGACTATGGATGAAAAGGGGTAAGTGTGATGGAGTCGTTGGTCAGGGGATGGTCAGGAGTTTGGCCGAGGGTCGCCGAGGCTTCTGAAGGTGCAAACTGGTATTGACTTGCGGAACCGGCAGTGCCCCGCAAAGGAAGCGGATACGGATCCAAGGGGACGCAAGGTAGAGGGTTCTATGTAGGTAGACACGTTGTCACCTCTACAATGTATTGCCGAGCTTAGCTTGAGAATACAAATCAATACTTGCCCGACAACAGTCTGGCCAAGACATCATACGACAAATCTACCAGTCGGCGAAGCTACTGAAGCAAAGAGGGAACTCAGTCGAATTCATGTGGATTCCAGCGGAAAGCGACTTCACGCTGGGAGCCGAGGCAAAAGCGGCAGCACAGAGAGCGACGAAGCAAGGGCCCATACCAGACTGCCGACCATACCAGGCAAAATCGACAGCGATCAGGCTAGCAATAACCAAACAACAACGAGGAAGAGTACTCCCAGAGGATGTGGGCAAGTTCTCAAAGGCCATGGACACAGCGCTGCCAGGCAAGCACACTCGCGACCTCTACGACAAGCTGAAGCGAAAAGAGGCCAGCGTGCTGGCGCAACTCCGAACGGGAATGACAAGGTTGAACGGCTTCCTGAGCAGAATCGGAGCGGCCGAGTCCGACCAATGTGCCTGCGGGCACGCGAGGGAAACGGCGGAACACTTTCTGCTGCGATGCGTGAGATGGACAGCGTTGAGGGAAGACATGCTGCAATGCACAACGACAAGACGAGGGAGCGCCGTCAGATTCAAAGCACTGGTCGCCGGACATGAAAGCAGTTCGCACGGCGATCAAATACGCGATGGCAACAGGGAGATTGGACCCAGACGACGAGCAAGGACCGAGCCAGCCGCAGTAAAGGAGATTTACTAACACCACACAGCCTCAACCAGCAGGTCCCGCTTTAGCTGCTGAAGATAGGACGCTGAACACTTGGAGAAAATGACCTCCAAGACGATCTGCTCGCAACTGAGAGAAGAGGTATGGGGTGGCGTTGATAAAAGAGAATCGTAGGGGCTTGCACGAGATCAAGGAAAAACGGACGAATCGGATGTAACTAGCGTGCCAAGGCCCTTTAGGCTCAGTGCCTCCGGGCGAAATAAAATCCATCCATCCATCCATCTGCAGGGCTCAGCCCGTTACAACAAACAACCTTCCAAACATGTACCAGCTGCTAACCGTGCTTGGCTTTTACGGGGTTCGATCGATACCACCTTTCCAAAGTAGAGGATGCCTAGCATCTGTATCGCATCCACCAGTGCCTCTTCCAGTCGGCGGTCTCAGCCCCCATCCTTCGAAGGCCAGGAGGCTTTCTTTCTTTTGTATTTGTAGGCTCAGTTATAGTTGCGTTTACTTATTTTTAATATGCGGTTTTCACCCGGTCCATGACGGCACGGTTTTCCTGTATAGTAATGTGACGAATCTGTCTGACCCACACTCTGAAAGGGTCCAATGGAGGTATGTGCCGTAGGGTAAAGATCCGGTGAAGCCAAAGGGTTCACGACAACAAGTGTCTCAATAGTACGATCAAGGGTATGTCCAAATCTTGATCTGAGTTGCTTACTGAGGAACTCCTGGAGCTTCCTCAGGACAAGTGACTATATAGTGCTATCTAGTGTGCTCAATGTGCTCAATGTCCCTGAGCTGAGCATCCTGAGCAGCTGAGTGCTCAGAGTGCTCGCGATGCCCTGGGAGAGCATCCTGAGCACTTGCTCGATTCCTTGGCACAGCTCCCACTGAGCACTTCGCAGGCTCTTATTCCTATTGGCCGGCCCTCTTACCGATGATGACTAGCTCGGGGCGTCCCGCGCTCCCGCGCCTCTCTCGTGGGACAGGGACCCTGTTGGCTTAATTCGTGACAAGTAAGGAATTTGAGAGTCCTGCGCGTCTTACGGCATAGCGGTGTGGAATAATACTTGTAAACGTAATTCGTTATATAGAGAGAAAAAAATTGGCGTAGGATTGGAAAAGAAAATTCCGGTGAACATTTCACTGCCCTGCCGTGTAGTTGCGTTGATTATGGCTTACCGCTCCCAACCGACGGAGGAGCTAGTCTTGGCTCCTCCCCGACTTATGTCCACTTCGGCATCGCGTACAGTGTGTGGCAGAGGTGGACCCTTGTAACCGCTAGCATTCAGCTGGTGAGCTGCGGTTGGCTCAGTGCCTCTGCAGCAAATTCCTAACTAGCCGAGGAATACCTCCTGAGGCTGCGTGCAGTATGTGACCACAGCTGCGCGCGCCGTGCTGTCACAACTACTGCACTTTGTCTGTTGGCAAGAAATACATATTAAGGGGCATTCAGAGTTACAGCTTGTCGAATTTGGAGAGCGAGGAGTATCTAATCCCTGTCACTGCTTAGGACGTCGGTACAATTAGTATCATACAAATAGGGCGCAATCACTTTGTTTGCTCCTATTGCGATAGGTAGGATCTAGTCTCTCCGCATCCGTTTCCGACCCATTTCGCACCATCCCTTCCACTTCCGCTTTCGGTGATCTCTTGTACCGAACCGCGCGTCTAGGCTTTGGGCCTCAATGAGGGATTGAAGAGTGAATGGAGATCCACTGATAGGGGAGTCGTCGCCTCCTTCCCGGAGGGATATCTTAAAGGGCTCGGTCCGACTAAGCGTGCGGAAGCGGACCTCCTTCTGGAAGTTCCCATCGTCACTCCTGGCGGACCGGTCCTGGAAGCTTCCCGGCAAGATCCGGTCTTCTAGCAGGAGTACGGCCGAGGCTTTAGCCAATTGTGCAATGAGGGCATCGAGCTCGGGAGTCTTCGCCCGGAGCCGACACAAGATCCTGCCGGTGCACTCGTACGTTCCGTTGATAAACTGAAAGGGGCGACCTAGGTCGAGCTCGAACACAAACAGTTCGGCTCTAATCCGGTGGGCTAGTTTGTTCAGCTCAGGCGAGCCCAGCATCGTTTCGCGCGCAATTTCGCTAATTTCTTTCATATCGAAGACGTTGTCAAGCGGCGGTTCACGGCCCTCGAATTCAATATCGAAGCGGAAAAACTCGCCAACCCTACCGACTCTCTGACAGCTGAGCAACTGCTTCCAGGCTCGCCTCGAGTTTCCGTGTTGCCAAAATGCTCGTAATATCCGAAACAAAAAAGAGTCCCTCCAGAAACGACGAGGCATCGATGTGTCGGGAAGGCCGCCACGGGCAGAACCAGTCCCAAGTGATACCACTAAGCTCGGGTCCGGCGTAGACGGGAAGAGGGCCGCGGCTTCTTGAATAGCGATGGATGCGGGGTTATTGTACATGAGGCCGCCGTCTTGAAATGTTCCAAGTCCTGCTATATAACGCGGCTTGAAGTAGCTAGGGCAACGTTAGCACAGAGTAACTCGGGTTTTTCTATATCTCGTGCAAGATTTACTATGGCGCTGCTGTGCCGCAGCGTAAACTAGGTTTGATTAGCCTTTAGGACCGTGGGCAATCTCAGAGAAGCCCTACATTTCCCATAGTGGAATGTGGCGAACACCTCCTTCTGGCTGGAGAACTTGATAGTCTAGAGTAGTTAGTATCTGGAGCTAGCCGAGGGTTAATAACCGTACCGCTTTCCACGCGTTGCCCAACCCCATTATAATTCGTGAAGATATAGGTACTTGTATCTCTGATTGTTGTTGCTGGCATGCCCACCAGAGCGCCCATCTCGCTCGCATTAGAACAGTCTATGATGCTACGGGTAGTCCCAAAGACGTCTTGTAGGGCCCACTCAAGGTTCCGAGCCGAGTATCGGCTGTCTACGAGGAGCGAAAAAAGAAATTCGTACACCGCGGTGACGATGGGTATATGACACAACGGCCGCGGCTTGAACGCTAGACGTGCTAGGGACTCGAAGCTGGCTATACAGTGCTCAACGGGCCAGCCAATGGTATAGAGTGCAAAGGCAATAATAGCGCCTATATGAAAAGGGTTTAGTTTAGGAATTACCTGATGCGATGTAGACTTACCCGAACTTGTGCCGTAGATGACGTCAAAATTCTGCTGCACCGGATACGGAAGATCGACATGATCCTGGAGCACCTGGAGGAACTCCAATGGGGCACGTCCCCTCGCTCCCCCGCCGTCGATGCTGAGGACTCGAACGCTTGCCGTATCTGGCTTCACTCGGATACGGACATCCGATTCTCCTTGACAGAGAAAACAGATATCAACATGGAATAGCCACGGATCTACTGGGCTTCCACGCCCAAAAATCCGTACACAGGTCTCGCACAAAGAATGGCCACAGGGGAGGCCGAACTGGGGCCGCCGCTGAATGCAACAAAAGCATGTGTCATCCGAGCGCAGGCTCGCCCACTCGTGGCGAAAACTTGCCATGATTTTACGGTGGAGAGCCTCCGATGAGCCGTGTAAGACGTATTGGACGAATTGCTTGTTCATCTCCTCCTCGACCTGAGCCGCCAAGGTCGATGGCAGAATTACGTCGGTCGATCCTTCGTGAAGAACTGCCGAGCTCCTATATGTATTGTAACATATCTCTTTATACAGAGCCTTAAAGATATCTCGAGGGTTGAATTCTGCTCCAGCGTTAGTTTCCTTGGTTTAGGTGCATATGTAGGCAGCTTCTCTCCACTCACGATGCATCCCGGGTAAATAATGGTCCAAATTGAAGAACGATGCCATCATAGGAATTGCGAATGCCTGTAAGGCGTCGACTGATTTGAAATGGTCTAGGAATCGCGAGAGGTGCACTCCCAGATCAGACGCGATCGGATTACTCGACCGGGAGGATAAAACGAAATCGAATGGCTCTCGTGGCGTCTCTGTGGTACGAGCTGCTGCGTGGGAAAGAAAGCCTGCGAAATGCAGCGCAGAAAAGAGACACCTCAGTCGTGTCCGAACCAGTCTGGGCAGCTGTATTAAGTTGAGCAATTCTTGAGTCAGCGTGTCCCAGGGGCCCCTATGAGAACGGCGTCGGCCCCTCCTTGGTATGATCTTCGAGAGGCTAATGACGCGAACACCGCCGAAAGTATCCATCATATCTATTGTCGTCTCGGTGCGCGTGAGATCCCAGAACAAGGAGAGCATGTCCTCTTCTACGCCGTCGTCGACGACAATGACTAACCACGGCCGAAATTCCATCGTCGAAGGACGCCCCCCATCGACCCACCTGGCCAATTGCTGGACAACTCGTCCAATTCCTCCCAGATCGGTAGCGAAGAAGCATATTACGTCCGTGAACGGGAAAATTGCCCGGTAGTAGATGCGATCAGCTATATGGACTGGTTTCTCGGGGACGGGGTCATTGGGAAACTGCCGGACGCTCATCTCGTGGCACAGCTGAGGTTTCAATGGTCTGCCCAGCTTGTTTTGCACCGGGATATCTCCGTCCGCTACTAGGACCGGACAGTCTGTGCGTTCGGTAGACGGTACTATAGACAAATGGACTTCGCCATGGCCTCGTTTGCCCCTAGCTCCAGTATTGGCTATACCTAACTCTCTGAGCACTTGTAACTTTGATTGGTTACCGACTAGCGTGAGGAGACTTGGCCATTGTTCCTCTGGCGTTGGAAGGTTGTCCAGCAACCTTTCAGCTCGGTCAGAAGTCTCTAGCACGAAGCTATGGTCTTTCCGCGACAGGCGTAGCCACCGCGTATGTTTACAGAGAGGCATGCTTATAGAACTTGAGAAGAGAAAGATCGGCCCGAACTAGTGTTTATATACTGCTATTGTGAGCAATAATTGAATTTCCGGCTAGAGCTAATTTCGGCGCTCGAGAAGCATCACGAGACACGTGCTCGACACAAAGTAGTTTTCAGTATAAATAGCCAATTTTGACATTCGTTAAAGTGGACTAACGTAACGTTAACTAGATTTAAATTATTGTAAATACCGAAATCAGTGTCCAAAACTTTGATAACGTTAACGTTATCGAGATAATTTTAGAGCACAACTAGACCATTTTTGATGGTTGGGGGCTTACACACTGTGCCGGAACAACAGAAGATTCGGCCCGCTCAGCCGAGCCAGAGAATGTGTGTCGGCGTGCTGGGAGCCCCTTACTTAGCCAATGTCGACTCTGGAGGCAATTTGGGGCTCTAGGCACACACAACAACATCATATGTTATTGTACAGAGACCGCATCAGTTGAAGCCATTAGCAACAGTTGCCTTGCAGTGCGCATATCCATTTCCCTGTGTTGCACTGAGTCGTGGTTCCATCACACTCTGCTCTCCCGTTTGCCAAATACTGCGCGGGGCAGCCAAAAAGAGCCAGACTAAACTCATGACACTAGTTAACCCTGAACCGTCCCAGTCCTTTGCTGTACTCAAGCCACGATTTCTCAAACTGACTGCACACCGATTCGGCCAGCGAAATCTTGTCGTTCAAACGTTCCAAGGTGTTAATCTATCTTCGACACCCTGCCTGGGAGCTTCCTCTGACGATTCCTGGCGCTTTTGCCCGTCATCAACCTACATGGCGCCGACACAGAGTCGCGAGACCAGGAAGTCGAAGTGCCGCCTCGCCAGTCAATCGGGCCCAACTCCATCAAAGTAGCTGAACTACGAACGCTGTCAACCCCTTCAAGGGCACTATATCAGCCGGCACTTATAACCAGTGTCACGCTCCCCGTTTCTGTCCTCATAATTATGTCACACGTCTGTGGTTATGGCTCTGTCATAAGTTTATGGTTATGACATTTGCTCTGGCTCAGGCCTCTGCTCCAATACTTAAGATCTGGTCGCTCTCGCTCTCCTTGCGGCAATATGCGAGCTGAAACCAGACCTTGGGTGGTGCCCGTCGCACGTGAGGCTACGCAATTAGGCCACACTCGCCACAGGTGCTTCGATCTCAGACGTTAACATTGGCGGCGTCTCGCAAGTAAACAAAACTCTAGTTCTTATTGGAGACGCCGCCATTCGCTTGGTGTTCGTCGATATGTGGCACGAATTAAACCAACATGGCCCCTGCACCGCATGGTGGAGCAGGAACGCGAGACGCTCCGAGACAGTCATTTCGCATGAGGCACACGGCCAGCCAGAAGGCCACATGAAGAGAGACTGAGCACATTGAGAACCCAGGTGGGTAGTATATAGTCACACGTTTGAGGAGTTCTGGGAGTTCCTCAGTTGTCAATACAAGGCTGCATCTACTACTTGCTCAGTATCACTTGCAGTTGAGACGTTGCGATATATTCCCCCAACCATCGTCAGCATCAGCGTACCTCTAGAACCCTTTCAGAAAGAGGCTGACCCTTTGGTTCATGTACTATGGGCTACGCAGAAACGGCACATATAGGTGAGGAGCAATCTCAAGTAATTAGCAATCTAAACTAACGTCTATATAGCGGAGAGCAGCAACGTGGTTTCTGAGCGCGGATCGAACGTTTCTCGAGAGCGCCGCTCGTGACTTGAGCAAGTTTATAGTAAAACACCCTTGTCATGGGGAGGCAGTGTGGAACCACAATGGTCTTGACTGTAGAGGCTTTGGTGGGCGCTGTCTGGTTGGGCCCAGGCAAGAGTTTTGAGCAAGTAAAAGTAGTGATGAAGAGGTTGGGTATACTTCATTGAGCGGGCCATGTTGTCTCCTTACGCGACGCTATCAATGTTAACATCTGAGACCGAAGCACCTACGGCGAGTGTGGCCTCAATGCGGAGCCTCTCGCTTCTAAATTAATAGTTTATGATATCTTCTACCGACGTTGCGCCCATGCTGGGAGTGGCAGGGAGAATTTCTTGCATTCATCAGACGCCGCGGGGAGAGCCGCGCTGAGGCGCGGTCTGCGCACCGCCACGCCAGGAAGCACGACCCAGTAGTTCTACGCGGACATCTTGGAGGATCATGCGAGGTGGGCCGAGGGTCGTCGCCGAGGTCACTTCGGGGCTCAGCCGGTTACGCTATTATGAAACTCTATCTACCTGCGTATGACTCTCGCCGTCCCGCTTTTGGGGACCGGCTGCACCACCTGAACATACGGGTGGTAACCTTGAACTTTCGACGTCTTCGTGTTGGTGCTGGGAGCTATCGTCAAACCATGTCCCTGACTCCCACGAGACTTGGACAGTCGTAGTCACCCGAATACCGCCTTCGTCTTGTCCGGTCTGGTCACCGACGCAGGTACCATTTGCCTGTGTATCGGAGTCCTGGCCGTTCCACGCTGATGGCGGCGGAGACTGTGCTGGATTAAAACTCTCGGACGGTGAGGCGCGTGACGGCGCGCCATCAATCCTCCGGTTTATCTCCGCCAAGGCCCTGCGGTGAACATTAACAAACAGGAGACGTAGGGCGGGCAGGCTTCCGCAGAACATGGCGGTGAACTGCTCGATGGCAGACCAGACGACAATATCGACGTTATCCCAGGTCGCGTCGAACGTAGCGTTGTACTGTACGACGAACTTCATCCGAATCATCGAAGTGAAACAGGCGCTGTAAAGGGTTAGTTTTCAGGTACGCAAAGACACTGGGGACATACGTACAACGAGCCGATGCTAAATATGGCTATGAGCCCTAACTGTCGGCGGCGGTCGACATTCAGCTGCCACACCTGCGGAATAGGCAGTAGAAGAATGGCGATGTCCTCGAGGATGCTGAGCGCGGCGCTGCTATAGGCAACGGCCGTCTCGTCCATGCACTTTCGGTCGACGATGTAGCGGTCCCATATAGAATAAACCGGAAGACACTGTAGAGCGATGAGAAGCATATACAGGACACCGTGACAGCCAAGGACGATGCCTAGACCTCTAATTGCCCATTGAACGCTCCGAACGGGAAAGAGCCGTGCATAAAGTAGTAATATGGAGACCTTGCTAGTAATAAGAAGGAGAGTGTAGATGATTGACTCGGCATAGAATAGCTGATTTGTAAGCGGCGTAACTAGCAGAGAGATAGAACACTTAGCTCACTTTGAGAATCAGGATGCCGTTCCCGGTAGGTATAGTCCAGTAGTGCATTCCTAAACCTAGTCGCGCACTGCAAAGATCTATAACCGCGAGCGATGCTAGAAAGACCTAAGAGACGCCGTCAGCATTGAGCTCTTCTCGGGGCAAGAATACTAACAGCTGCTAATATTGTCGCGTAATCATCTGCCCATAGTCTCTTAGTGTAATTCACTCTTGTATATAGTCGGAGCGCGATAATCGGGAACACCAAGGCGCAGCCGACGATGATTGCTCGGTTGACATCACGGCTCCGGGATGCCTTTGGAAAGGCAGCACATAGTTCGCTTTCCAACCCCGCCGCGCCTGCGAATGGTCAGCATGCCGTGCTCCTGCAGCGGCAGAAATCGTTGCGACCACTTACTCACTTGGTCCGCGTAGAGACAACTCGTCTGTGTACAAGTTGATAGCTCAGATTGCAGCGTGATGTTTCCGCAGACGTACAATGCCACGTTCGCCAAATCGTCGTTAAAGTTGGTGAGAGCATCGATAATGCAACCATGCTATGCACAGTTAGCCAGGAGCCAGATGGACCGAGAAGGGAACATACAGTACACGGAGGGGCTTGAGCTAGTATCTCGGCTGGCGTTAACGCCCCTGCCTGGGCGAGCCACGCGACATAAGATAGATAGAAGAGAGCTCGCTGCATTGCGGTTTCACCGTCATCGTATTCCCTGGCAAGGTGTAACCGGAGAGACGGAATACCGGGAATGCACGTTGAGGTTAGTTAAGCGCTTTGAGAGCCAGAAATTCCGCCCGCTGGGAAGCCTACCAAAGTGCAAGTCGGTTAGACGAGTCCGATTTGGCGCTGCGGAAAGCTAAATTTAGCGGCACAGATAGCATGCACAACCTCGCTACACGAATTACGGCACTAGTGAAGGCCAGTTTCTGCTTTAGACAGGAGCTAGTTTTGGCGCCGGTAATGCTCGTGAAAGCATTCCACAAGTGTTTTGCATTGTTGATCACGTCACGACCCAATATTGGATACAGGCTACATGCTAGTAGATGGAATTGCAGGAAACCGGGGTGCTCAGTGCTTAGGGGCGGCGCCCCGGCCAGAAACGGCCCTGGCCCCGTCTACCCTTTATCACCTGGTTCTATAATTCGCCAGCGAACATGACAACTGGCGGCTCACGCAACTCTAGCTATACAGCCGAGATCAGTCCCCCAATGGCGGCCGCAGAACAAGACCAACAACTCTCCGAGGCGACTGCATCAGTGGTCGGACTAGAATGGAATCCTTCTCGACGTGAGCTTGCCATTATGGCAGTTCTGTCTGCTCTCTCGTTGATGGTTGCGCTCGATGCTTGCATCATCGTAACATCGCTAAGCGTAAGGCTAAGTATACTTCTCTATTGCTGAGAGCTGTCATTCTTACCAGTGACAGGCCATCGTGAGCGACTTAAAGATCAGTACCACGCAGGGCGTCTGGGTCGGCACTGCCTATCTCCTAGCGAATGCCGTTTCGATGCCGTTTATTGCGTCTTTGAGCGACATTTTCGGACGGCCGGTGTGTCTCGTCGGCTCTGTAGGCATCTTCACGCTCGGTTCGGTCGTCTGTTGCCTCGCAACGGGCATAGGCGTCCTGATCACTGGTCGCTCCCTTCAGGGTGTGGGGGGCGGAGGGGTTACGATCCTCAGCCTCGTGATATTCACAGACATCGTCCCCCTTCGTTTCCGGCCGAGGTGGTATGGCACCGTGTAGGTTTCCCGCCCGAGTCTACTTAGAACGCGTGCTCATTCCTGACAGACTCGGCGCGTGGGCTCTTGGAACCTGCGCCGGCCCAGTCGTTGGCGGTGCCATAGCGCAGATGGCAACGTGGCGCTGGGTATTCTACATCATGTTTCCATTCTGCGGCGGCGGCCTTCTGCTCATACCCTGGCTGGTGACTTTAAGACCTCCGACGGCTTCGGTGGGAGAGAAACTCGGCAGGGTCGACTGGTTGGGCAGCTGTTCGTTCGTCTCCTCCGCTACCCTCTTTCTCATCGCCGTCTCTTGGGGAGGCATACAATTCAGATGGCACAGTGCTGCCACGCTTGTCCCCTTGTGCCTTGGCACAGCTGGTTTACTGTGGACGATGGCCTACGAGTGTCTCTTGACCGAGGAACCATTCCTGCGTTTAAGTCTCTTCCGGGATGCTAGCTCAACCGCGACCTATCTATGCGGGGCCATCCAGGGCCTTGTTGTACGTTCACCCTGCTGCGCGGTGGGGCGAGTGTTTACTCTTCTTAGATTTACGGCCAACTCTACTACGTCCCATTGTACTTCCTCGCGGTGAAGGGTTACGGTCCGATTCGGACCGGTCTGGTTCTCTTGCCCGTCACCATCACACTTGTCCCTAGCTCGATTTTGACCGGCTTGATGGTGACCCGCACTACCAATTACCGGTATCCGATCTGGGCTGGATGGGTTCTAACTACTGTGGCCTCGGGCTTGACCCTTCTCTGGAATGTCGACACCCCTGCCCCGTTGTGGGTTACTACTCTAGTGCTACTCGGGTTTGGCCACGGCGCCGTCCTCAACGCTCAGAATTTCGCGTCGCAAGCCATATGCAGCCGAGGAAGCGAGGGCAATGCGGCGGCGATGTACGGCTTCCTTCGGCAATTTGGCACGGCGATAGGCGTCGGCGTCGGTGGCTCTGCTTTCCAAAATATGATGTTGCGAAAACTTAGGCAGGAGGGCTTGCCAACGGATATCGCCGCGCAGAGCGAGAGTTTCATCGTTGAGTTGCTCCGATTACCTGACGGTAACGCGTTCAAGTCACAGGTGCTCGATGCGTACGTTTTCGGGTTCCAGGGCGTGTTTGCGGTATATGTAGCCATTTCGGGAGGAGCCCTGCTGTTGAGCCTGTTAATCAAGCAATTCAAGCTAGACAAGGAGCTTCAAACAGACCATAGGCTAGAGAGGAGAGAAGGGGGCGTCGTCACGTCTGGAATGCAAACCAAGGCCGGAGGGCTACAGGGCCAAAGAGCCGAGAGGGTGCATGTATAGTTAATGGGAATTAGTTAGTGTTTAATTCGTTACAGTTCACTGGTGAAAGCAGAAGCTATGACAAATCTCTTCTTTACCCCAACCAATCGATCTCGCCTCCACTCGCATTGAAGATCTCTCATCACCATCTAGGCTGATAGTCCAGCTCCTTCAACCTTACTCTCTTGCTCAAATAGCTTCTAACAAGCTTCCGTAATTCGTCCCGGAGTTCAGGAGTCCCCGAGACTCCGACTGCTGTGAGCTTATGCACTAATATCGTGTAGGGGAACTTACCTAACACCAAGACTTTGCCTTTGTCAGACTGGAATCTCTGAACCTGGCGAATCAGGCCTTCGTGATCACCTTCTGTAGCAACGTCCATCTGTGCATCACTTTCTGTGGCAACACAACTCTGAGGAGGGAATGAACATAACGGATTGCTGTGTTGTCGATGTGTGTGTGCGCTAGTAAGCTTGGTGGTCGATTGTGTGGGAGGAGAGTGCGGGGAGCCAGAAGCTCCCGCCACGCCTTCCTTCACGAGTTGAATAAAATCGCCATTCTCCTCCGTATTCAAGATTTTCCGCAAGTCTGGCGCTCCGACGAAGAAAGCCGCGCGCCCGTGTTTACCGAATTCTTTCTCTTCCAGCCTACATTCGTTATAAATGGAGATATGTAAGATCTGCGCGGCCAGTAAGCTCAGCTCCGTGGGGCTAGGTCTTGCACCTACATAGCCCTTGCCTATTGCGTCGTCTTTCAGACACTCGTTCAAAAGGTCGAGGATCATCACAAACTGCCGCAAGTCCTCTACATGCCACACCAAGTGGATTCGTCGAGTCCGGCTTTTATGGTATTTATGGCCATGTATAAGGTTTTCAAGGTATGGTAGCATGGCGACAATTCCGAACCCCGTCGCAAACATGAGAACCGTTTTAAAATCCCATACCGGGAAGCAGATTCCGTGAGGCCCAGTAAAAAGTGCTAGATATGACAACGACGCGTCATCGCCTGGTTTTTTCGTCTCGCCCGCCCGTAGCAGCTTTGACGTAAATCCCTTGCGGGGCTCAATGAATAGCTTCAAGCTGCCTTGCTCGGTAGGCGACCATGAGGCAACTGTAAAAGGATGGCTCTGCATCCACGACCAGAGACTAACTCTTGGAGCCCATATCCACAAGTTTATATACTGTCCCGCTTCAAGCCGTACCGGGCGTGAGAGTTCTACTGTCACGCAGATATCGCCGCCGTCTTTTCGGAGGAGAAGCCGGGGAAGAGGGCTACCCCAGGTTTTATTTCGATACACAGCCGATCCAAATTGAATAAGAAAGAGAAGGCCGGAGATCCCTCCATAGAGGTAAACATACTTCCACGAAAAATTGGGGATAGCATGGAGGTGCCGCCAGATGGAGAAAGCGGCGAAGAAGGCGAGTGCTTGGTGGGTCCGAAGGAAAACTTCGTAGAACGCACGGCGCAGGATAGGGATAGACGATACCAAAATCACGGCGAGTGATATCGCACCCTAGAAGGATTAGCTACGAGCTAGAAATCCAAATCGATAGCTCTGTACCGCGGAGACGTAGATATCTTGCTGTTTCCCCAATATCGCCATAACGCCAGCGTGGAAAAGCACTAAGCTGGATGACATTGCGCCACAGGAACCATGCACGTAGCGGAATGATTTGACCGGCATACCAAACAAATCTGCAAGAAAACCGAGATGAAAACCTAGAAAGAGGAGAATCATATTGATTAATGATAATTTGCCTGCCCGGACGCCAGCTTCCGAGACGGAAGACACGCGAAACAAAATACAGGCGAGGTTTGCAGTTATGTACGAGGTCTGAAGCATGAATGCTCCGACTGTCCACGGGCCTACCCATCGGTGACGACGGAGAACAAATGTATAGACAAAGCCTTTTAGGATGAGAATGTAGATATATTTAGCAATGCCGTAGATCCTAGGGAGCCGGGCAGCGACAAAAAGACTGCCAAATATACCGCTTAGTATTATAGCATACGCTGTAGTGTTCTCCATACAAAGATAGTAAGGAAGAAGCTGGCACAGGTTCAAGAATAAAGACAAGGTAAGGGATATATATGTAAATGCATAGTAGGTAATGTAATTGGGCCGCAGTTGTACTAAAAGCCAAAAACGGAATTGGCTGCCGTTAACGTCCCTCCTGATCACATGCTGAATATCTACTCAGAAGCTACCGTATAATGATATTTTCGGTCGGCCTCCGTCATAGCGAGCGAGACAAGACCCAGTAGCGAACCCTTGTGCCATTTGCCGTCCTTACGCCCATATAGATCGAGGAACGGATGCTAGTGAGCATTAGCCCAGACGTACGTGGATAATCTAGAAGGCAAAAATACTTTGAGAAGTTCCTCCGCGGATTTGGCCGATGTTGTTGCTGCAACGAAATTGATCGCTTCCGAGCACAAAAGCCACTGTGGTCTCTGCACACCAACGGGCTTGTCGTCCTTGTTCATCAATCCCCGCGTAATATGTCCGACCCTGCTTACATGTCGAGAACTGCAGTCGTTGGTCGCTCTCTGGCAGCATTCTTGCTTCCCTAAATTTGTTAGAATTATGTCTTCAAGCCATGCCCCGGCATTCTTACCGATCTTAACCTCGCCGGCTTGATTAAGCAAGATAGTGTCCCAATCGAGTGACGTGTGTTCGAAGCCTTCTTCCTCGAGATACACTAAGCCGTCAAGTATCTAGGCTCGTCAGCGCCCCGCGAGGCAAGGTATAATCCAAAACCGCCTTACCTGGCCAAGGATAGCGCCGAGCTCCTGTTTATACGGGTATCTTGAGCACGTGATTACATGCGAGAGGGTTATATCCATTTCTTCAAGCACGATATAAAGGAGGCCTTCTGTAGTGAAAGCTTCCAAAGCAGCTACAAAACTACGGTGTCGAACCTGCCGAAACCAGAACAACGCTTGTTCGGCCTGACCTTCCGGGAACAGCCTTATATTGACGCGTTTCTCGGGCGACATCTTGACCGCCAGCAGGGCATTACCCCCTAGGTCGTGCCAGGTGTACGCTTCCCGATACCACTCCCAAGGTGAGCCTGGCCGGGCCTCGAGAAACTCCCGAGGACTCGTAGCAGCGTGGGGTGTGGCGATGATTGGACTTGCGGCAGGGGAGAAGCGAACTTTCCTGCGGATCTTTTTAGCGTTCTCTGGGCTTGGAACGGGGTTTGGGGGCGCCTTCTTGCTCGACGCGGCTTCACTCCGGCCTGGGGCTCCGGGATCAATGAAAATTTGCGTATAGCGCCGGTTATCCATGCCGCATAGTAGAGGTCCGGGACGGGTGGATCTGGCGTAGCCCGCGGGCGACCAATTTATGAATGAACGTGATTAGGTACGTACCCGCATGCCCATTCTGGAAAAGTGGTGGCTGCAGATTCATCACAGCCAATTTTGGACACTCTGCGGGGTACAAAATGAGCGGGGATCCGGAACCGAGGAAGCTATGAAAGCCGCTGGCTTACCTTCTACGATGAGCAAGAGAAAGAACGAGTCTGCAGGCAACGTAGAAATCTATTGCCAGATCCGTCAATGTCAAAAGAATAACCTCAAATGGAAACCGTTACTACAGCAACTATCATCCGACCACTCACGAAGGTGTGTTAAAACGCTCCTAAAGCATGCCGCCATCGCCGAAGCGCTGGACCCCCTCCTCAGTGTTTCAGGACTGCGAGAAGGGTGGACCCTCAGTACTGTCCACAAGATAGTGAACATGAAATGCGATAATGTAAGAATGGCGCCCCATCTTCTGTTCTGCTCGCAGCCTTAATGCTCCAAAGCTAGTCATCGTATACTTGAAACATATATGGAAGGACTGGTGTCTTATTATTCCGGGAGACGGCATATACAAGCTAGATCCCGTCACTGTGAAAGCGATTCAGACGAGATGCCCGAGACATTCCACAGCCGATAGAGAGGAGATCCGTGCTCAAATCCAACGAGGAAGCATCTTCGGTGCGTTTAGCTGCGACGAACGCGACAAAATCTGGAGCTCGCTACTTTCTGTCGATCATCTGATACCTTCTCTATTCACCTTTCTCCGCGACCTGCACTTTCTCCAGGCCTGTACAGACAGCATGAGACACCTTATAAAGTCCCGTGGTGACCCTTCCGACACGGACAGGAACGGAGACTATACTATCGATGCTGCCCTAGAACAGATGTTCTCGGGGGATCAGCAAGGTGGCAAGTGTGTGATAGAGGCAGCAGGTGGGCTATATCGTCAAGCATCAGTTCCCAGTGAGTATCATTTTGACCTCGTGCGACGGCAATTGTGGCTTTATGCGATGAGAAATTTTAGAAAGTTGCCGCAACCGCGAAGGGATTGCGGAAGGAGCTTGCTCGCGAAACCCGAGTTGGAGAACGCCGATAAGCCCGTCTTAGATGAGTTTTCCGCCCTCGCTAGGCGCCTTGGCTTCCATTGTCCCGAGACTGAACACTCTGGGACGCATCCGCCAACAATGAGAGGCTCTGAGCCGGATCGGTGTCGAACTACCCGCCAAAAACCGCCACAGAGATGTGGACTTCCAAGCGAGGACTCGTACGAGCGGGACGCGCCGCAGTTGTTCATCCAAAACATACACCGGGAACCCTCGGATCAGGAAATCACATCATTTTTTGTGAGAAGATCGGTCTACCTTGCGTTCTTCGGGCCATGTCAGTTCGACTTGACCACATCTACACTCGAAGAGCTCAACAGCCCCATTCAAACCCTGATGGTATACAGAGAGCCTCTAGAGAGTTCAGAGAATCCCGAAGAAACGCGGCGCAAACGTAGAAGAGTACAAGGAGCAGACGTGGAGAAAGAAAATGGTGCGGCGCAAGCATACGCCACTAGCTCTCATCAGGTCACGATTGTGTTCAAGGCCTTTCGAGACGGCTTACTTCACACCCAGGACGAAGTGACCGTCGATCGTACTGATCCAGCGAAGGTGGAAGAAGCTGCAAGGAGGTTTATGATGAGTGGTTGGAGAATCTTTTCTACCAAGAAAAAGCCAATCCTTGCCAGAGACGCCTTTAATTCTGCCCTCTCTTCCGGCCAGAACACCGTCCTTCTACTCCCAGAAGGCAACGTCAGTGTCGATGATGGCTTGCAGCGAGCGGTACTAGACTTATCAGCGGATAGTCAAACTATAGAAGATGAGCGGTGATAGGCTGGGTCCCGAAGTGGCCTTGGCGGCCTTCGGCCGACCTCTCGAACGGGCGAAGTCCGTTAACACCCCTGGGTGAATCTATTTCCAGATCGTACCTCCTAGCATGGCGACCTCCACATCGTGCCTCTTCTCTTTTCTTTTCTTCTTAAACCTAGTTGTACTCGTAAGGTTGCTATTAGATGAGTGCAATACAGAAATTGTCTTGCCGCATTGCTTTGCCGCTATCACAGGGACTACCTAGATTGTATATGTTGTGGCCCCCGTGCGCCGACAGGGTCGTCTCCCACATGTGATAGTCGCATTGTGGTGTTGATATCCGGGCATTCAACCAAATTTCAGGTCCGGTGGCAACTTGGGCTCACCAACAGCAATTTGCGGATCAGAAATGCTAGAGGCGCATCACTGTGCCCCAAGTGTCCGGAAGGCTATTGGCAACATAGCGTTTGATTAGAGACTACTCTTGGGTCGTATCCTGGTCGTGCCACGACTTCACGGTTATACTCTCGCATTGAGAACGTCTTATGTAAGATGCTCACCAAGTCAGAACAGCTTGTTGGGGCGCTCTTCGCTTGTCACATCTTGGCACTTACGGTCGTGGCCAAAACCGAGGTCGGGGGCAATGGCTTGGACTTGAAGAGGGCCGTCGAGATATCCTGTCTATGTGGCATGGCCGTTCCCGCCTCCTTGTTGCCTGTCCACGTTGTGACCTCCACCATCCCTCTTTTCCCTCCATCTCGAATAGAAACGTCGGTCTATGATGGGCATATTAATGTCTATGGGCATGATATCATGGGCGGCCGGCTTGCTGCGCACTATCTTGACTTGAGCTCCTTCTACCATCGTAGTGGAATCCACCGTTTGTCTACATCAACCTGTCCGCCAAGGATGCTATTATGACGAATCTGCAAGCCGAACTACTACAAGAGGATTCGCCTGAGGTGTCATCGACTGCTGGATAGCTTCGGTAGAGCAAAAATATCTACAACGACATACACACGCAAGTATGTAGGTTACTGTTTGCATTGACTACTAGAGCCCTCTAGGGCGAGCACTATGTATATACCGCGATGCATCGTGCTCTGTATGCTCTGGTCTCCCTTGCTTCGTCCTTGTTGCCGGAAATGTGAGATTGAATAACGGATCAGATAAGGAGGTGCATAAGCCACCTGAAGCCTGTTCCGCAGAGCTCAGATCCGTTGAGCTTGCACGGCATCACCCCGCTCATATGTAATCAACATTCGGACTTCACAGCTATGTTCCTGAACGAAACTTTTCCTTTCGGAGCCGTTTCTGGTTCTTGTAAAATTTCAGGGATGAACACAAGTCAACTCTGGCTCAAAGGTAACGTTACGTACCTTTGCTGCTAGAGCCAGAAATGGCCTTTCTATGAACCTCTCAGGCTCGTCCAGCACAAAATGAATTCAAAAGCTCTCCTTGTTATGTATTGATGCAGTAGAAGGGGAAAAGGAATCGATTTGTGGCTGAGCCGTACCTGCCTAATCCTGCGCATACATGCATGCGGTGACCCCAACCTCTCCAGAAATGGCCGCCCAGGAATCGACCTGTCAGCATCAGCTGTACTAGGCCCTAGTTATAAATCGCTTCTCTCTTTGTTCAATGACGAAGGGAGCTTTTGACTCATCCTTACCAAAGTTTTAGTCTCTTTTGAGTGTGTTATGTTCAATTCCTACTCGTTGGGAACGGGCAAACCGGTGATGTCCTCTATGGAGAGAAGAAAAAAGTGGGTTGGGTTGATGACTGCAAGCAGCCTTGCATTTCTATGTGCCATACACACACACACACACACAATTCATTCCGCCCGGCGGGCTTAACCCGAAAGGGCAACTATGCACATCTACTAATACAAATGGATCCTGGTCTGCCAAAGCCCGTACGTCCTCCTTTTCTGGCTTATGTCCTAACTTCTTCTGTTCTCCTTTCTGCGGGTCCCCGTGGGTTAGTGATAACAGAGTAAACTAGCTTGAAGCCTAGTCTCCAAGTGTTCAACGTCCTATCCTCGGCGGTTGAAGCGTCCTTGCTCGGCGTGGCACGAGATGGGTGATGGTGGTCGGATTGGTGATGATGGGTTAGTGATGATACATCTATGCTGTTCCGTTCTGCTGTTGGTCTGCGTCCAGGCGGCCTGTCGAAATTGCGAACCGTATGGTTGCCCGCACTGCTTGCATATTCGGGGACCAGTTCTTGTCATCTGATGGTGACTTTCCTCCTAGGTAGAAGGAGAGGTTGCTCCTGTGGACATCTGTGCATTGGAGCATCTCGGCTCGATGCTCCGTTCATTGTCTGCATCGAAATAGGAAGTGCTCGACTGTCTCTCTTGCTTGTCCGCACGCGCACTGGTCTGACGATGCTGCTCTAATGCGGTGAAGGTACGTGTTGAGCTTGGCCATGCCTGTCCTGGGCTGAGCGAGCACGCCGGCCTCCTTTCGTGGCAGGTGGTCGTACAGCAGTCGAGTGTGCTTGCCTGGTAACGCTGTGTCGACTCTCTTGGAGTGCCTGC
>OUMK01000017.1_pt1 | contig 31529 bp, 24 predicted proteins | sample 1691031 | NCBI WGS metagenome assembly OUMK01 (sample SAMEA3914864, study PRJEB12502) | metagenome | biome: forest; material: soil | place: USA | collected 2012-03-12 | depth 0.3 m | reverse complement strand
TCAGTTGGCCTGCGGCTGGTTCGTGTCAAGCCGGCCTGTGGCCATTGCGAATCGTATGGTGGCTCGCACGGCCACCATGTTAGGAGTCCAATCTTTCTTGTCCGATGGCGATTTCCCTCCCAGATAGAAGGAAATATTGCTTCTGTAGGTGTCTGTGCATTCTAGCATCTCCGTTCGATATGCGGTCCATTTTCTGCATCGGAAAAGGAAATGGTCTACTGTCTCTCTTGCTTGTCCACATGCGCACTAATCTGACGGTGCTGCTTCGATCCGGTGGAGGTAACTGTTGAGTCTTGCTATGCCTGTTCTGAGCTGAGCGAGCACGCTAGCCTCCTTTCGCGACAGGTGCTTGTACAGTAGTCTGGTGTGTTTGCCTGGCAGTGCTGTATCGACTCGCTTGGAATGAGCTCTGACTTTGTTTGGCAAGTGATTGTTGGTTTCTCTCTTTGACTATGCTACGTTGAGCGTTGTTGAGCGTGTCCTTAGCGTTTGCGATTGCGGAGTGGCATCCTTTTGCGTAGCGTCTTTAGCCTGCCTCTTGGCGATTTCCCAGAGTTTCTTTTCCTTGCTCACAGGGAGCTATCGTATTGTTATAGTGTTCCTGTTCCTGCGTAGTGCTCTGATTGACTTGTAGATATGGCAGAGGTGCTGCTGCCTAGACTGCTGCCGAGGCTGCTAGAGCGTGAGAACCGCCGCTTTATTGCGTGTTGAGAGCTCGATACAGCTAGATCGAAGCACTGGAAACATGCCTAACGCTCGCTCTATCGCTGCAAGCTCTCCGGAGTACGGATTTTGCTCTGATCTTAGACTAAGCGTAAAGGAGAAGGTTTCTAGCTTTAGACTTCTGTATACCGATGCTGGCAGCATCGCAGCTCTGCCGACCCCTACCAGGCCGTTTCGCGCCGAGCTGCTTACGGCGATGCGTATATAGTAGTCGACATTCTGCTGTGCTGTCGTCAACTCGCTTGTGATGGTTCGTACGCGGTTTTCCTAGAGTGTCAATGTGAACGGGTTGATAGTTTCCAGCCCGTCCATTTCTATGCTTTTCAGTGTGTCTGCTACCTAGTAGAGTGGCGAGCGGTGCTTTGTCCTGAATTTTCGCATTCGAGACGTGTTTCTACGCAATAGATTCGTGTCTGGTAGTGTGTGAATGTCCGTCTATAGTTTGATAGCCCGTTTCCAGAACCGGTCTTAGGCGGTGGTGATATAAGCTTCCGCTTCTGCCACACTCGTTGCTACCGTGAGGAAGGTTCCTACAATCGCTTGCGCCGCTATTCTCTAGACCCTGTTGATAGGTCTAACGAGTTTGTCCTTGTATCTGTGCATCTACACAGTGGAGGCGTAGTCTACGACTAGGACGACTGTAGATGTAAACAACCGCTGCGTGTCACGGCGGTTGTGCCGTGACTGCTGAGACCCACAGGTGGAACCGACATTGTGGAGAAGTACGGGCCCTGTGGGTTGAAGATCTTGCATCTCGCTGCCGCGAGACTTGTTCGTAGCTCTTCGAGCTACGTCTTGACAATAGAGCCTGCCCGTGCCTGACGGAATAGAGCCCAGACTGTAGCTTAGCCCGAATACTACTGTCATTGGACTACCTGCCTGTCCCAGCCGTGACACTGCGCCGTTGATGTAGCCAGACCTCCGAGATGTTGTGATTCCATTGCTGCCTCCAAGCCTCTGGACGCAGCCCTCCAAATGTGTTCTTTATACTTTAGTTTCGCATCTATGATCACGCCTAGGATCTTGACACAGTCCTAGGGTTCGACAGTCTGCCCTTTGATCGTGAATAGTTGTGTGTCTGTCTTGTAGGTCTTGAGGGTGAAGTGTATGATTGCCGTCTTCTGTATGTTGAATGTCGCACCGCTCCTTCTCTCCCAATTGAGGGCGTTCCTGATGATGGCTTCGATGCTTTCCCGGTTGCTATGCGCTGTAGGTCCTGTGACCCACGCTGTGAAGTCGTCGACAAAGGCTATCGCACCGCCATAGCTGTCGATTCGTCGTTGTACTAGGTCCGCGTTAAAGAAGAGAAACAAGATCGGGGATAAGGGAGAACCTTGAGGAAGACCGGCCTGAGGCAGGCTTTAAACCTCAGACGAATGCCCGTTGACTTGGATCGTTGCTGTACGCTCTGAGCAAAAGGCGTTTATCCATCGAAGCAGGTCCTCTAGGATGCCTCGTGCTTTCATCCGCTGAAGAAGCCTTTCCTTGCAGACTCCGTTGTAGGCCCCTTTCACGTCGAAACTGATTAAGCTTGCTACCTTTCGACCTCGCCAGGCGGTGTAGATCTGTTCCTAGAGGAGTAGGAGCGCTTGTTCCGCCGACCGTTGTTTGCGGGCTCCGAAGTGGTTGGTCGGGAGGAGCCCATACGTCTCGACTGCATGCGAGATCCTCTCCGCCACGACTGACTCCAGCAGCTTTCCAAGCGTTGCGAGGAGTGAAATCGGTCTCCAGGCTTTCGCCACGGTGTAGTCGTCCTTGTCGGGCTTCTTGAGCGGTATGATCTTGGCATGCCGCCATTGGGTAGGCAGTGTACCGTTCTCCAGAGACGTTTGGAATAGGGTGAGGACGTGGTGCTTGACCACCGGCCAAGTCTCTTTCTAGACAATCGCAAGTAGGCCGTCCTCCCCGGGCGCCTTCCAAGATTTAGCCGCGAATAATTGTCGTTCCACTTCTTCCATGGTGATCGGCGGCATCGCGAGAGGAGCTCTTTGTGGTCGGGGACCTTCATCTTCAATCCTCTCTGGGAGAGGAGGAAAGAAGGTAGCCAGGAGTTCGTCTTCCTGTTCTGCGTGATCGGTTGCGACTGTTCCGTCTGCTCTGACGAGCTGTGGCACCTTCCCAAACGCCGCGTCGTCGCTGGACTTCAGGTATTTGGCAGCCTTCCAGATATTGCTGTTGTCGGCAAGAAACTCGTCCCAATGCTTCTTCTTCTGTTGCCGGATAGCGTCGTAGTACTGCTTTGCCGCTCCTTTCGCCGTTTCTTCCAAGTCTGCTAAGGTTCGTCCCGCTCGTCGTTCGGTCCGGGCGCGGTTTCTCCAATATGTGTAAATATAACGCAATTGTGTGAGGTCGGTTGTCCACCACCGCTTGGCGTATGGTGATGGTCTCGCTTTCGGTGTCAGGGCTTGGACTGCCTCCAGGACCGCCGACATCAGTCGATCCGTCTGCTGCTGTACAGTGCCCCTAGAGGGAACGGCGTCCAGTGTCCTTGCAATTCTGGCGTTTATTTCCTTCTAAGGCGCATTTTTGAGCAGAAGCCGGTCCTGTTGCTTTAGTACCGGGACCAAGGTGTCAAAGACCGTCTCGATCGCGCGGTGATCTGACCCATGTTCTGTCTTGTGGATCGCACACTTGACTGTCGTGTCCGCTAGATCGGTAGACACCAGGACCAGATCGATAGTCGTGTCGTAATCCCAGCCGTGCTATGTCTTTGTGCCTCGTCGAAGCAGACTGCGAAGGGCGAACTCGTCTATTAAGTCGATGATCCGGTCCGCCTCACCCTGTCTTTCCAGGGATACGTCGTCTCCTCCCCACAGCTGGTCGTGCCGGTTAAAGTCTCCAGCAATCACAACGTCCACCGCTGTGCCTGCATTTCGTCTTGCGTCTACGATGATGTTGCGTAAATCGTTGCACGCACTTCGTAGGGCCCGAGGATCCTGCTTTAGCACATAGACGGACACCACCAAGACTCGCCGATCGGGGAGCCTTAGGATGGCTGCTGTCATGTCCGGGGATGCTGTCGGTACCTGTTCCGCCTCCACGTCCTTGTTCACCCAAAGCATGCTTCGAACTGCCCATCTCCCTTCCCTCCAAGTCGACGGAACCATCTTGGTCCACTTGTGGTGTGCCATAGGGGTAGTCAGGAGTCGGCCATGAAATGTCCGTGCTTGAGGCTCCTGGATGGCTAGTACCGTTGCATCCTGAATTTCCTTGTCGTTGATCAAGCTGTCGTGCACCACACCCCGCTTTCTCACATTGAGCTGGATCAGGCGGAGCGTTCTACTCATGGCGAGATGGGTAGAGCCTCTGGCAGCTTCTGCTGAACGATTCATGCGGGCCGCTGCACAGGACGCACTTGGGTACCACTTCGCTGCACCTGCCGTGGTGGTGGCCCTCCTTGGCGCACTTCGCGCAAACTTGAGGGTTCTTGCACTGGAAAGCTTTGTGGCCGATCTGCTGGCAGTTGTAGCATTGTTCCGGTCGCATCCGACGTTCGAAGATTCCCGTGTACCCTGACTCTCCTCCGGCGTAGAAGAAGCTCTCGCTGAGCAACCTCCTGGCGTCGCCGAGTTTCGTGACGTATACTACCATGGATCCATACGCTTTTTCAGTGTCCTTTCGGCTCAACCATGCCAGCTTGGCAATGTGCACATCGTTTTCCTGACCCAGGGCCTCTGTGGCTCCAGGAAGGACCTTGCCTTCGTGGTCGATGACAGCTGTGCGGTTGACATTGTCGACTTTGACTGGGAAGAGCTGGTCTCGAAGAACCCTTGCGCCCGGTGCCTTCTTCGCTTCGATGATATCCTTGATTTTCTTGGCTTCTTCTTCGTTCCTACCGATGATCCAAAGCCGGTTGATGTTTCCTCTATCTCTGGTGACAGCCATGCATCGCCACTTGGCTTGATTGCCAGGAGGTCGCATCTCGGTCTCAATGAGCTTACGAAGGGCCACTGGTGTAGCCTCTCCGATGTGTTCCTCCGTCACTCCGGACATGTCCACCGTACAGAACGTCGGCTCTGGCGTGGCAGACCGTCCTGTAGAAGGGGCCGAGGTCGGGATACTAGCCGGAGGGGTACGTCGGGCGACGTCTGCATACGCTGGCCGAATCGGAGGGGCTCCTTGAGCCTCCTTCATGGCTTGAAGCTGCAATCTGGTGTCCTCGAGCTCGCGGCGGGTTTGGGTAAGCTGCTCTCGCGCTTGCGACAGTTCGGTCAACTGGGCCGTCATTTTGGCCATCTCCTCTGCCACGTGATCTCTAAGCTGTTTGAATTGAAGCTGAAACTCCGTCTTGATGATGTCCAATTTGTTATTGAAGTCATGGTCTGCGGATTGCTCTAGGCAATGGATTTCCTCAATCGCTCCTTCGGCCGCTGTGGCCTGAACTGTGTGAGTTTTGTGGTTTCTCAATATTCTTTCACTGCTGTTTTCTTCTTCGCAGTTCATATCGTTTTCTTGCTGCATTGATTCCATCGCCCTCCTGGTTTTCACCCTCTTGCGCTGGAGGAGGCGACTTCCCACTCCTGGGGATCCCGAATCGCCTCTCATGACGTCGATGACGTCTGAAGCGTCGCGCGCCGCAGCAGACATCTGGAAAGACCAAATCTTCCAACAGATGTCTTAAAAGATGAAAAGCAGATCGATTTTGCAAAGATTTGAAGAAAGGATGGTAAGTTGATCCAAGGTCCCATTCCTTTCCGATATGATTCGTCGCTATTATTCGTTACAGTACAATATAACACAACGCATGATAGAATGGGAGATCAGAACATATCTTGGGAAATGTATGGTAGTTAGTCAGATTGTAATAATTGCCCTTGCGATTTACGCGCCGGGCGTTGAAAAATTGTATTGTATAGTATTGTAACTGTAACGGGCTGAGCCTTGCAGAGGCCTCGGCGACCCTCGGCCAACCCCAACCCTCGACGGGAGCCCCTGAAATCTCCTGGTCAACGACCCTGTCAACACCCCCATCACCAACTCCACCACATTTACCCCTTTTATACTGAGCCGGGGCTGCAGGACAGAAAGTCTGCGGAGGGCTTCCTGTGCCCAGGACCAGGGGAAGCGTGCTTGGTACCATGGACTTTTTGTTTTTCCTTTTTCCTTTCCCGACCCGGACAGGCGTACCCGTGCCCAGCCATGTATTTAATCAGAGGCCCAGCCTCCAGCCCAGTTGAGCTGGGAGAAGAACGTTTTCAACAACAGTTCGTTCAACTCGATTCCTGCCACCTGCGAGGGTGTCCGCCAACCACGTCGATCTGAAGCTCCTGCGCAGGTGCACGCGTGCCCTCTCCGTCCGTTCAGACGGAGATATCCCCGGACCCAGAAGCTTCTCCTCCAATCTTTGACCGCCTGCTGATACCTGTTGAGGGTTAGTCGTGGTGGTGTTTTGGATGTGAGCGCTGGCTCCACTTCAATATCTACTCAATTCTGCTAATCGAAAGCTGAGGAGAGGAAAGAAAGGAAGATACGAAGCACGCGTCTGCAACGCGAAAAAAGGGGGCGCGGAACCCCGCGCCCTGGCCAATTCAGGATGGAGCTCTCGTCTTGCGGTGCCATCCCGATCCGGAAGTGTACTTATATCCCCAACCCCAGGTGCGCTACCCGTCACAAGGGACACACATATGGAGAGATATAATCACTGGCCTGCACATTGTCACGGCGGTTCCGCCGTGACTGTCCGGACCCACGGGTGGAACCCGGCACGCCGAGAAGCACGGGCCCGTATGGGTTGAAGATCCTGCACCTCGCTGCCGCGAGACCTGTTCGTAGCTCCTCGAGCTATGTCTTGACAATAGAGCCTGCCCGTACCTGACGGAATAGAGCCCAGACTGTAGCTTAGCCCGAATACCAGTGTCATTGGCTTACCTGCCTGTCCCGCCCGTGACACACATAGGCAAATGATATAACCGTGAGGATAGGAACGGGAAATCCCATGACACTGCACTTGTAAAGGCGCTCTACAAACAGAGCAAGAGAGCACTACCACGGACAGTCTGGGTGACTTGTGGACAGAGCAGCAAAACGTGGACGGTTTAATAGTCACTCACCTATCACGGGCAGAGCAAGCGCGTAGTCCAATGACGGTTGTATTCGGGCTAAGCTGCAGTCTGGGCTCTATTCTGTTGAGCACGGGCAGGCTGTCAGGGACTCCTCACATCAACACACACGTTGTTCAGGAAGATGACACTGCAACAATACTGCCTCGATTTGGGGTGGACTTGTCTGTGAGATCAGGGTCCTCCATACAAAGAAAAAAATGATCCTTAGGGAGCCAAGTCTCCCTGGCGGATCAGAAGGTTCACCCTTCCTGATATCCATGGTCCAGTTACCACTGGACAGTCATACCAATCTCCACGTCAAATCGCCTTCATCTCGTCCCATCTCTTCTGGGTTTTCTGGGTCTTGGAGATCATGACACAGTGTCACGAGCTGAGGGCCATTGGCCGAGGCAAAGCTGCAGAAAGACCTCTCAATTACAAGATGGGAAGAAAGGAAAAGAAACTGGAAGAGCTCTCGCGATCAAGAGGTTTAAATGTCCTCGTATGTGAGACCGTGCCAGTCCGACCACACGCAGGTGCCGCGCCGATCTGACCACATGCCGTCACAAGGTACCTGACATTCCGTCACACAGAGGCTCTATTGTCAAGACAGAACTAGAGGAGCTACAAACGAGTCTCGCGGCAGCGAGGTGCAGGATCTTCAACCCATAGGGGCCCTGACAGCTCCCAATGTTAGAAGAGGGCGCGTGATACGCCGCATGAGGATATCCTAGGACTATCTAGTTGTCCTAGGCCGAGCAGTGTCCTAGGAGTACAGAGTCCCAGGAGTAACTAGTTTTCCTAGGACAAAATATGTCCTAAGACAGCTAGTTAGTCTTAGGACAGGATATATCCTAGGACTAGAACGTCCTGAGACTGAATATATCCTAGGAACAAAACGTCCTAGGACTCATTACGTCCTAGGATCAGATCGTCCTAGGACTGACCACGTGCTAGGAACTGAATATCCTAGGACTTACTACGTCCTAGGATAGCTAGTTAGTCTTAGGACTAACCACGTCCTAGGAACTGAATATCCTAGGACTAACCACGTCCTAGGAACTGAATATCCTAGGACTGACTACGTCCTAGGATAGCTAGTTAGTCTTAGGACACGTCATCAGAATGCAGCCGGACTAGAAGTGCCGTCGTTGGTCAGGTTAATGGTATAACGGTCCACACATATGTTGAAATGGAGCCTGCGCTCACATCCAAAAACACCACCACGACTAACCCTCAACAGGTATCAGCAGGCGGTCAAAAATTGGAGGAGGAGTTTCTGGGTCCGGGGATATCTCATCCGGAAGATGAGATATCAACAAAAAGAAAAAGAGTCTCCGTCTGGACGGACGGAGAGGGCACGCGTGCACCTGCGCAGGAGTGTCACGAACGAACCATAAAAGGAGGCCTGGTGGGGCATGCGGGAAGCATTGCCAGCCAATCACTCCGGAGGCGCAGCTGCAGGGTCACGCAAGGATAGCTCAGGGTAGCTGGCTACCCAGGGCGAGCAGGAAGCCGTAAGGCTGCCAGCCAACAGGCAATGTGGTAGACTCGGGTAGAAAGGCTACCACAGGCGACCGAAGATAGCACCCGGTAGCTGGCGAGCACGAGCGAGCCAGGAAAGCCACACCTATATAGTCACTCGTTCTGAGGAAGCTTTAGGAAGCTCCTCAGTAAGCAATTCAGATCAAGATTTGGACATAACCCTTGATTGTACCATTGAGACACTTGTTGTTGTGAACCCTTTGGCTTCACCGGACGTTTACACTACGGCACATACCTCCATTGGACCCTTTCAGAGTGTGGGTCAGACAGATTCGTCACAAGGAGCTGCAGATCGACGTGGTTAGCGGACACCCTCACAGGTGGCAAGGATGGAGTTGAACGAACTGTTGTTGAAAGCGTTGTTGTCCCTGCTCAACTGGGCTGGAGGCTGAGCCTCTGATTAAATACATGGCCGGGCACGCGTACGCGTGTCCGGATCGAGAAAGGAAAATGGAAAAACAAAAAGTCCATGGTGCCAAGCACGCTTCCCCTGGTCCTGGGCACAGGAAGCCCGCCTCAGACTTTTCTGTCCTGCAGCCCCGACTCAATGTATTGCAACAGTGTCGTCGGAGACCACGTGACCACGTGCCTTCCGTTCCACTGACAGCCTTCCTACCCTGGGTTTTTCCCGACCTTCCACTCCACGCACTCACAGGCTTTCTACTGAGAAGGGGGATTTGGGAGGCTGGCTGTTCATTGCAGCTGACAAAGGATTCGCGTTGGAGTGGTTAGAAAAGATCTTACTCTAACGGGCTTAGCCCTAGAAAATCGAATTAGAACTAGCCAGGCCGTCGAAAAAGATCCGTGGTCCAAAAGTGGGGTGGTCTAAAAGGGAGTCTGACTTATGCCACCTCAAGATCTGGCTGGAGCGGCGGTCACAAAAATGGCGCTGGGTTTTGCATAGCTTATATATAAAAGCCACTAGCGCAACGCTCAAATTTGTCAAAGCATGGAGCTTAAAACACCTATGTTAAAGTTTGTAATGGATAACTGTTCCCTATTCCGCACTCTACGCGACGTATACAATGACGTGCTCTATTACCCTGGTTTTACCATTGGCTCAGAGACTGCCTTACGAATAACTAACTCCGGACAATATTCCAAGAGCACGCTCTTTGCACAAAGGCTGCAGGCAACGAACGATCAAAACAGGAACGCGGCGCCACTGCGAGGGAGCACTAGCGGGCGAAGACAATCTCCGTTTCGGCCCAGCAGCCCGTTCTTTCAGACTCTTGGTGTAGCTGAAGCTCGTTGTATCTCTCCTCGAGATGTCTTTCTCACTCACTCCGTGTCTAATCAAAGGCGACATGTGTAAAACCGAAGATAAACCTATAGACAACATGTAGTTGACATTAATAGAATGAACCTATAATGTGTCTCAGAAGAAAGTTATCGATATAGTTACAATGTCACAAATTGAGCCCATGAATCGGGAGACTGCATAAGGCGTAAGATGCGCGGGGCGGGCTAGACCAGTCATCTATACATTGTCGCTTCTCTATATACACACCGTCGCCGCGAGGCGCTGCGGAATGGAGACGGAGCTCTAAGTAGCTATCTCGAAATTGACTTTAGAGAACAACCTGAAAATGATACTAGTCTCCTAAAGCCCTTATGCCCTCTTTTTCCGGCTCATATCTAATCACTAGCGAAATCGCCAGCCTTTTTTTACTCTGACAAAACCTGACCGCACGGACATGTTCTGTGTAACGGGCTGAGTGTCACGAATTAAGCTAAACGAGTCGGAAGGGCTGCACGCGGCGCAGGGGCGCGGGACGCCCCGAGCCAATCATTACGAATCAAGCATGCGGCTAGTAAGGAAGGCCGTGGAGGGTGCTCGGGGGGGCCAACGCCGAGGAGACTGAGCACCCGGGGTGATCAGTAAGGGCAGTCGACGGGGTACACTGAGCACCCTGAGCAGCAGTTGTTAGAAGAACCAACCACGATGCAGGAGACAGTGATCAGTGGGATCAGTCCCCGCTAAACACTGATCACGCTGTTCACCCAGCGTCGTGGTATATAGTCATTCATTCTGGTGAGCTCTGGGAGTTCACCAGTTGTCAATACAAGTCAGTGGGTACTGCAAACTCTGAGCATCTACTGATTGAGACATTGATTGTTGTGAACCTTTTGGCTTCACCGAAGCTTTGCATCCCAGCAGTCAAGATACCTCCGGAACCCTTTCAGAAGAAGCCTGGACCGCCAGCTTCGTCACACTAGCCCTACAGAGGCCTCGGTGACCCTCGGCGAACGACTCTCAAGGCTGCTGTGACGGGACGTGCATAACCAACCCACTCAGCCATACAGTCCCTCCCAAAAGGGTGTCGAATTGCAAGTCGACGAGACTTGCAATCTGGTGGGTTATATATGGGCCACGGCACCGCTATCTTGCTTGACATGCCGTGACAGCTGCATGCACATGTGACCATAGTTGCACATGCCGTGCCGTCACAATGTTGATGTTACAGTACCATCACATGCGCTAAAAATTTCATTCTTCATTCTGACCCTTCATATTTATATGATATGTCCTAAGTTGCTTTACTAACGTATTTAATAAGCGAGCGGGATCATTTTTCAGGGTTGTTGTATGGATTTGGAAGTGGCCCGCTCGCTTGTCTGGCCCGTTCACTTATCAAATACTGTTGCACGGGCAAGCAAACCGAGAAACTGGTGATATTGCTTGTCTGTGTGATCGATGGCCGGTGTGTTGGTTGTGGGTTGGAAGCTAACCTTCCAACCCAAGGAGAGGCAAGTTGTAACGGGCTGAGCCCTGCAGAGGCCTCGGCGACTCTCGGCCAAACCCCTGACCATCCCCTGGCCAACGACTCCATCACACTTACCCCTTTTTGTGCATAGTCTCCATCTGGACAGACAGAGACCAACGCGACGCGTTGGTCATTTTCTCTTCTTTCCCTTTCTGTCACAAATGAAGCCAACAACCCCGGTGAGTGCATGAGGCGCAGGGACGCGGGGCGTCCAAGCCAGTCATTACAGTGGGGACTCGGGCCACGAGGCGGCCACGGTCCCGAACCAATGAGGAACTGCTCTGTGACGATCTGAGGGCTTGGCAAGCAGAGCAGCACAGAGCGGACTGCTCTGTGGTGATCTGGGAGCTTGGCAAGCAGAGCAACACAGAGCAAGGTAATCGCTCTGTGGTGATCTCAAGTGATCTGGGACAGAGCACTACAGAGCAGCGCAGATCAAGGTACAAAGGTACCTTGCTAGATAGTACTATATAGTCACTCGTTCTGAGGAGCTCTGGGAGTTCCTCAGTAAAGCAATGCAGATCAAGATTGGACATACCTTTGGACATACCTTGATTGTACTATTGAGACACTTGTTGTTGTGAACCTTTTGGCTTCACCGAGTCTATACCCAAGTTACATACCTCCATTGGACCCTTTCAGAAGTGTGGGTCGGACAGATTCGTCACACTTTCCTTCCTTCAAGCTTAGTTATACTCGTACAGTCGTCATCAGATAGTAGCAATACACTCCTGAGACCGTTACACAAGTGGTGGGATGGCCCTGGGCGGTCTGGCACGGCACAATGCGGGCTCACCACAAATCCGTTAACAAGACTAGTTAACGTTAACGTAGTTAGTTACTGTACTGTAGCTCTTACAATTAACTTACTAATACCTAGCTATAAATTTACAATGCTGTAGGAATCTGAATCTGCACTCGTGGATTCATGCTCACCAACACATCGTAATACTCGTTTGTGAGTTCTTCCTGCTCCCTCTGTTTGTACAAATCAATCATTAAAATTTCGTTTGGCAGCGAAGATTTTATGATTGCTTCACAAAGGTCTTTTACTTTGGCCAAGTCATATTGTAGTTTGTCGTTCGGATCCCTGAGACGCCGTTGGATTTCGGCAATCTTTTCATTTTGTACAGCTCTAGTCATTCTTGCAGCATTAAAACCCTCAGGAATAGCGCATAAGAGTGTGTACCTAGCTAGCCCTTGATCGGGGTAGAGGCTACATAACTCGTTCCAGAATCGGAACTTCGAGGAAATGCGCTTCATCAACGTAGTCCCTGGTAGCTGCTGCATTTTTTCATAGAATAAAACGCCATTGTATCGCGTGTGGAAGTCGCTTGACCATTTTTCAGTCTTCACAATCGACCACAGTATCTCAAAAGGCGTTGCCGCTGTCGTTTTTGTAGACCGGCTTGCTAAAACGGCGTTGCTTAATACCGCAAGAATGGTTCGACGATGATCTGGGAGAGTAGCGGTTACGGCTCTCGGCAAAGACCGTGGGGTTAGCACGCCATTAGGCTCTGCAAGGTCCTGTACAGATTCGGCCGGAGTCGAATCAACCTCTGATGCAAGGGTCTCGACCGTTGGCGCTGGGGTCTGCAGCGACCATGCTGCTCTCTCAAAAAAGGTCGACTCTTCGCGCAGTCCCCGTAATAATTGTTCAAAGTCTCCAGGCTTGGGGTTCAACTTCTTCGAGAGCAGCTCAACAAGTACCATAGACCGGAATTTCGTGATGATTTCCTCGCCCTCTTTTTGGTCTACATGTGCCGTACCTTCCACAAGGAGTCGTATCCCAAGCAGCATGAACACGCCTGAATCCTCCGATCGGTCTTGTTTTGGACCGGTCCAGTGTTTGATAGGTAGCGTCGAGCATCGGAGAATTGGAGTGTCCCGTCCACTATCAAAGTAGTGTATGCAGTCTGGATACACCACCATGAACGACCATTGCTCGTACTTTATCAATGGAATAATCGCAGGCCTCTCATTCTGCCCTGCTACTAGCTCTTCGATGTTGTCACTCAAGATGCGAGGCTCTAAAATCGAAATAGAAGAACCTCTATCTCTGAGTAGTTGCAGATAGTCTTCAATAATGGACGGATGGAGATGGTCTCCTCGGCTAAGGCGCCATTGCACAGGCGTTATCTCATCCCCCCCCCTAGGTTCTTGTTGTAGTGATATAGCACCAACATAATCCGCCCATCTTCGGTCTATTGTAAGACCGCTACTTAGTACATTGAATGCATCGTAGGGAGGGAACACAAAGCCATCTGGTGGTCCCAAGGTGTCTAGGAAATTGGGGTATCGTGCTCGTATGATTTGTACTGCAGCTTGAAACAGACGAAGAGATTGGCAAGAGAAGGGAGAGGAAGCAAGCTCGTGGAATCGGTTGTAGTCGTCCATGGCTGGCGCGGATACAGCACCAGCTATCCTCCCCGTTTATATAGATCATACCGACATCCAGAACCGGATGACAACTAGCCTGTTACGTGTAACAGAGGCCACGCTGCTTTGGTCACACTAATCCTAGTTGGGGATTTCATCGCACATGCCTTTGACATCCTCGCCTCTGCAACTATGTGTATGGTAAATTACAAAACCCCTTTCATAGCCCTCTCTGAGTTTACGCTAACCTGGATTGACTATTCTCATGCAAGAGTTTGTCAAAAACTTCGCTTGGATTGAGAGTTGACAGTTTACTGCAATGTTCCCCGGCGCAAACGCTGCTCACGGATGGCACAGCGGGAAATGACAGCCGACTGCAATCACGAAGCCAATGGAGCTGCTGCTGTATCGACGAGAGGAAATGATCCAACTCAGCGTAGATGTCCTCTTCGGGGAGCCTGAGATCCCGGCCCATCTGGCAAAGCGTTTGCAGCTCTGTCTTAGTAATCTCTCGAGCATTTACAGCATAGTCCGCCGCGCCGCCGCGACAGCACTCTGTCCACTGCTTGTTGGTGGGATTGGCATCATGTAGGTACTTGCATGCCAGAATCAACACCGAAACACATGATGAGCGGGGCCCTGCTCGTGGGAAACGGATTGCGATCGTCGTTTCCGGAGACGACCGAGACATACAGCTGTACACATCAATGTCCCCGTGTCGATTCTCGTGGCACGAGCAAGCCGAAAGATAAACACGCCGAGAAGTGGCGGGCGGCGGCCATCAAATGCTGGTTTTGTCGCGGTTTGATAGTTTGCCGCCAGATTGCAACAGCCGCTGCTGTAGGTGGCGGTTACCATGTGATCTACCATTTCCTGGCTAAGAGGTCGGGATGCGAGATACCAAAATGCCACGGCGCTAGCATTCGTGGGCCGCTCGTCATCCATTGTGGGATACTACGCCGACGGTTCTGGTCTTTGAGAAAATGGCGACGAGTTCACGTAGGTTAGGGGGAATGGTTTTAGGAACTGGTCATAGAAATAATCGCCCGTCAAAAATACACCGGTGCGGTAAGTACAGTACAGTACAGTAGCAGCCATTGCTAATTGGAGAACTAAAGGGGTTAGAGGTTGAAAGTCATGCTAAATGCTATCCGTCTACAAAACGTGGAAAACGGCTTTTACTCACTCTTCCAACCGAAATTATTCGGCGCCTGATGCGGCATTGCTTGACGCAGTCGAGAACGGACGCCAAGGTGTAGGTTTAATCGATTTTGGATCTAGCTACAAACTGCCTACAAGCAAAGCTAGCATTGGAAAAAAAGTTGAACAATCTTTGTATAAATAGAGTTCGGGGCCTCCTTCGTTTGCGTTCGCTTCTGTCAACACTCAAGATGGCGGCAACCCCAAAGACTGAGAAGGCGCGAACGCGGAAACACGAAGATAAGCGCAAGGCGCATCAAGCAAAAATTGATAAACTAAAAAGGTCTGCAGTGACTCCCCAAGTCTCTGCAGAAATAGCACGACTACAAATGGAATATGATACAATGGAGGTTGATAGTGAAGAAAATAACGGGGAGAATATCAAGCCAGAGCAGGATGACGACGATGATGACATAAGCGAAATCCCCAGCTATGAACTGATGAATAAATTCGCACCGCCATCTAATGAGGGACCGCTCGACCTATTTTCTCTAATTGAAAAAATGGAAATAATCTCATTGAGTGCTAAAGGCATTCCAAATGACGGTAGTCAAGTTCATGGCTGGATTTCCGGGACATTCAAACGGCATCAGGCCATTCTGGAGTATGGAAACCTAGAAGAAGGCTCAATGTTTCGGAGTGTGGAAGTGGGTGAGGAAATAAAAGGGATATATACGAACCTCGGGTTGAACACGCCTGGTTCTTGGCGGAATGCAAAGAGTGAATATCTTTACAAGCCAAAAATTGATAAAGTAGGTATAGAATCAGTTGTCTGGAGATTCGAACTTGACGACCCCTGCCCTATACTTTTGCTACGGCCTGAAAATTGGCCCAAAGATAAGAACGGGAGAGCCAAACCCCCATTTAACCGTACTAAAATTGTGTACTATGAAGACAAAATAAATTCTTCAAGCGAACCTTTAACAGGATGGGAGACAAGGCAGACTCTTCATCGACTGTTTGGGAGCAACATGGTAAAAGTTTCAACAACTATTACGCTGGACGAACATGTAGTATTGAAAGCGGGAGAAACAATGCGTCGGGGAGACCTTTTAATGATTATGGCAGCAACGCTCAGGTATACGAAGTACCTTGAGGGGCTTCGCCGCAATCAGCGTAAACCAAATCCCGTACGCAAATCTGATCCCGGGGCCTCCCCGCCTCCAGGACAAGCACCGCCGTCAGGCCAGTCTGATCCGGGAGGTCCCCTGCCTCCAGGACAAGCACCGCTATCAGGTCTGCCTGATCCGGTAGCTCCCCCGCCTCCAGAACAAGCACCGCCGTCAGGCCAGCCTGATCCGGGAGGTCCCCTACCTCCAGGACAAACACTGCCGTCAGGCCAACATGATACAGCAGTTTAAAGCAGTTCCCGCTATTAGTCTAACCGGCCACACAGAATCTCCTACCGGAGGAAGAACTCTAATGCATGAGTTAAGCTACTGTTTAATTGTTGTGTTTCCTCTCTCGTAGTTTCTTCTAGATTAGTTTTCGTTGCATTTGCCATTAGACGTAACTTTTGTTAGCAATAGAATAATCTCCCTTTAACCGAACTTGATACTGTAAACATCTTTATACGTAACGTTAGAAAGCTGCCACAACTTGATACTGTAAACATCTTTATACGTAACGTTAGAAAGCTGCCACAATGTAACGTAATGACATTTCCCAAGTTGTCTTGGGTAGATTCGGACCGTTAGAGATAACCAACAGAAAAACCCATGACTGTCCCGCAGTTAGCATATATAGAAACGGCCGCCGGTGCAGCGGACATTGAGAGGAACAACGATTTTACACCTTACTCTTTGAACGACATGTTAGTGTAACGGCCTCAGGAGTGTATTGCGAGTATCTGGTGATGACTCTACGAGTATAATTAGACTTGGGGGAAGGGAAAAGAAAGACTAGAAAATGACCTTCGTGTAACGGGCTGAGCCCTGCAGAGGTCTCGGCGACCCTCGGCCGAACCCCTGACCATCCCCTGGCCAACGACTCCATCACACTTACCCCTTTTTGTGCATAGTCTTCCTCTGGGCAGACAGAAGCCAACGCGACGCGTTGGCCACTTTCTCTTCTTTCCTTTTCCTTTCTTCAAGCTTAGTTATACTCGTAGAGTCGCCATCAGATAGTTGCAATACACTCCTGAGACCGTTACACTTCGCATCGCGTTGGTTTCTGTCTGGCCAGATTGAGACCGTGAATGAACAGAGGTAAGCGTGATGGAGTCGTGATGGCGCCGTTGCCGGGAGTCGTTCAGGAGTTGGGGATGGCCAAGGGTCGCCGAGGCTTGTGCAGGGCTCGGCCAGTTACATTAGTGTCTCGGAGTGCTACCTCAGAAGCCTGAAGTACCAGTGTTACGGTCGACAAGCAACCAATATTCAATAACCCGTAACATAGCCGGTGGCCCCGAGCTGCAGATGATGATTTGGGGTGAACTTCACCAGTGTTGGCGAGTGCCTTCGGCAACCCACCCGGATGGGGTTGCCTCTGTGCGCAAGCCCACCCCTTTCCCAGTGAGAGTTGGTCCTCTGTTCTTGGAAATACATACCAGCGGCCTGCTCCTTCAAGAAGATATCTCCCGGCATCCTTTTTCCTTCTTCGGTTCTTGGTTTGGTCGGACCAGCAATGTAGTTGTTCGGAGCTCAACCTCCACAGTGAACATCAACAAGGGCCTCGACAAGACGCAATCAACCACTTAACAGGGATTGAAGTCACAATCTCGCCTGTGACGCGCGTGGGTCGCTTATCGTGACGGCCTTCATTTGATTACACGGAGGTCTTCATTTGTGTTGATTATTTGGCTGTTCTTTCGGCTGGCTATGGAAGCGAAACTCTCCCCCTGATTTGAGAACACATGTGTCACAGGCACAGCCGTGAGATGGAGATTACGGTGCAGGGTTGCGGGGACTCACAAGCGGCCCACAGGAGCGGTATTTTCCCCAGCACTGCTAGGCCTCTGGCACTTGTGGTCCTCCGTACAACCACAATAAATACAAGCGATCACCAACATTGCCTTGCCAGCCCGTGATAACATGTGACTAGGCAAAAAGCGGTTACCTGCTGTGGATCTGTGTGTTGTGTGTATGTGCCCTTATGTGCGTGGGCTTTTTCTCTCCCTTAATCATGATGATAATTACCGTAGTGGGAAAATGAGGAGGGTGACATGCGTGGTTGGCGTCAATGCAGGTTGTCAATGCAACCTGCGTTGTTGCCACAACCCGCGTTGTCGCTGCAACCTGCGTTGTCGGTGGGTTCCGGCCATTCTGACCAATCAACTTACACGATTTGCAAGGTCCTGCACACCACCCCACGACGCCCTGTATTTTCAGGGCCTCCCACTAAACACTCCGCACCCGGACACGATGCAGTCCGTGGATGCACGCGCACCCACAAGGACACTTCGTTCGTCAGTTTGTGGGAGCCAATCAGTCAATTTAGCTCTCTCTCTACGAGTCTGTCTACTATAGTACAATAGTGATGCCGGAAGGCATGTACGTGTAAGATTAGATCTGTGGATTTAGATAAGATGCCCCCGGATGATTTTGACTTTGCAGTGCAAGCTGCAAGACTTCCGTCGTGGGACACGAACACACTAGATCGAACTTTTTTGAGCTTCTTCAAGACCAGTTTCTCTCCCTTTGGATGGCTTCCCCTGTCTGCAGGTGCTCGCTCCCCCCTGAGCGTTGCCCAGCAACCAACTGTGGCAGGCCCTGGCGCCTCACCACCAGGCACCAGTTTCGAGGCAAGAGCACCGCAGCTTGCTAGACTGGTGGGAAATATACATTTTCCAACTTCCAGGCATTCCAGCGCCTGTTGCCAGCGCCCATTTCCACTCTGTCACTATGGCCCATTTCAATCTTCCACCTAATATCTCCCGCCATCGCGCGAAACGAACGTCAAGTTGAGTGCCATACATTTGCATCGCCCGCTCCGTGAGGCATACTGACACGCCATTTGACAGACCGCATATATCTGACTTTGGCGACGTGATCAAGGCCCTCAGACGATGGCTCTCCTCGATGCTGGCATGATCATGGAGATCAACGGTAAACAGGTTCGACTCTGTGCCTTTGCAATGTGCTACACTGGCGACATGCCCTAGCAGGCTGAGAATTCTGGCTTCAAGGGGTCGCGGGCGTATAAGTTCTGTCGCTGTTGTTTCGTATTCGCAGGCTAACGTGCTGTCGACCTAGACGTACTGTTGAAGTTCGACATCATAACACATGGCCGCTTCTATGTTCAGACGACAGAAATGTAACATATGATCGAGACTGGGTTGAAAAGCACGACCGAGCGCAAGCGGTTCTGCTCGCAATGGGGGATGGCCGAGGACCGCCCAGCACTTCCACGGTTGTCACCAGCGTTGGACCTGGTCCTCTCAAGGCCACTCGACTCTGCGTATTCGGAATACAACGGCCTCGGTAACCTGATGCACTTCCTCTTGCGCGACGGGATCCTCACCAAGGCTGCCCGGGCCGAGTATGCCTTGGAGCTTCGGACTTGGCCGTTTCCACCAGGCTGGCCAAGACTGCAGTCGCCGATCCACCACTCGTCCAGCTACAAGATGTCCAACCACGCGTAGTGGATTGTGATCATCCCTGCCTTCTTGCTCAACTGGCTTAAGCCAGACCACATCAAGCCAAGATTCTACCAACAATCCGAGCGCGAGACTGGTATAAACCCGGTCGACCTGGTCATCGAAGCCACTGCTGCGATCGCAAAGAGCACAACAGTGCTCATAGGGAGCCGAATCTCGCCCACCGACCGGAAGGATATGCGTATGATCGTATATCGTGCGCGCCACCTCTTCAACCAGTTGTGCCTATTCGCTGCCGTCAAATCGGTCGGGTCTGCTGGGACTCCTGGTTTGGAACCCACAGGTGTCGTTGCTAATGTCGATACGCCAGAAAAACGCAGAGTCTGGTCGGTCGCTGTAGTATATGAACGATATACTGCGACCGAATATCCACGTTAGTGTTCGTTTCCCGGACTTTGCAGAGGAGTATACGTTGCCTGTCAATTGTAACACCTTGACTGGTAAGAACCTTCATCGGTAAGTCCTGCTCTGTTGTGTGTTGGGGCGCCTGGAACATTGACCTTGTGGTTTCTTGATAGGTCATCGCCCCCGCTCCCCCCCCTCTTCCCCTCCCTCCCTCTTTTGCGCCTGGGTTGCTAATAGCCTCTAGATACTTTAAGACCCGCGTGTACAAAACGAACTATTCCAACGTCGAGAAGGTCCTCCTGATGAAGATCAACTTCCAAGAGACAATACGACTGGTGTTGCGGAATGCGTTTAAGCACGACGACCCTGAATTGACCGCTGAGATCATGGACCTGTACCGGCAGTGCCCAAGTCTGTTTAGCAAGGTGCTCTCGCGCGTAGACCGCGACAAGTTGGATTCAAAACAACAAGCCGTTGTCGAGCAGAGCGAGGTTGACGTTGACTAGTCAGCCAGTGTAACACACCTCTCGCCATCGGCCATCAACCGTATCCCGACAAAGCAGGTGACCTAGCTATAATACATCTCAGCTGTCAGTCACCTGTCTGCCACCTCCCTCCCCCCTCTTTGGTTGGCCTGTGTCAAATCTGACGGACATGTATGCATCTACCAGGGATTCGAATGCGCGGTTCACCTTCAGCGCCGGCGATTACATCCAATTCAAACGCGAAACCATACAGTTCGGCCGGGTTGACATCTTCGTATTTAACAACTTTTAACGACCGACACATCTTCCTCCTCCTCACACCAGTCAGACAGACTGGCACTCGGCATCACATACTAGACTTGGAGGTCATGGAAGAGGAGGAAGACCAGGCTGTGGTCATCGGGGTTCCAGCTGTCTGCCCGACTCGCTTGTACATGGTCAGGGTGCAAGGCGTCGGTACTGTCTGGGTCGACTGGGATGTGCATGTTCTCTGAGCACAGTGTAGGTGCTGCAGATGATGAATGTGGTGGAGGGGGTGCATGTGGTGGAAGTGTACGTTACCTGTGAAATTCATTATTGACGTTGTGACGCTTTGTATTACACCCTGTATGCCTGGTACCTATGGTACCGTTTTGTGGCCCCGTTTTGTCCAATGCTGACTAATCCATGTAAAATTGCTGGGCGACAACGCTGGTTGAAGCGACAACGCACGTTAGATGGACAATCGAGGTTGCAGGAACAACGCTGGTTGCCTCAACCGCCATAACTTTTAAACGTGCGTTGTCGCCACCAACCACAGCTTTCAACCCCTATAGAGCCCCCCTACGGTAGGGATCGTGCTCGGAAGCTACCTACACCGAGTTGTGTCACAATCAAGGCGTTTCCGGCTCTGGAAAACGGCGAACCCGGCAGCCAATAACCGCCCTAACAGTAAAAAAGAAAAGGTTTTAATCAAAGAACAGCGCCCGCTCCCGAGGTTACTGCTAGAGTAGGAACCCGCCGTCTCGGATCTAGCGGTAATGGGAAAAACGAACAAAGCTGACGTGCGGCGAACGCCTATTACGCCGCTCCAAAAACGGCTCCAAGAGCGGCTGAGTAGCAAATTTGTCGATGGTTTCCACCCCTGGCGCCTCCCGTCGTCACGTAACAAGATGTCGGTCGTAACAAGGAGAAATAGCCACCTACGGGTTGTATCTTACGTCGTAGAGGAGTAAAACAAAGATTTGTTAGGACTGGAAGGAGTATAGGCAGTACCAACCAAGGCGCAAATTTGTGAGAAGAGAAAGTCCCAACTACGATACAGTATGTATCTCATGCCTTCACTACTGCGGGCTTTTTGCCCTGGACGGGGTAGCTCTTGGAGATCGAATTTTAGAAGCTTTTTTGGAGGTGGAGCAAGCGCCATTTAGCCGGCACCCAGAAATGAACGTACTGCACCACTTCTGGCTGCCCGGGCGTGCCACCGTCCTTATAAGCAAGCTAATTGCTATGTAAGTTTTGGGAGTGACATCATAACATCAGGATACATTGGGTTTGCCCCGGTAACGCTGCCTTCCATACACCTTCTCGGTTTCCCTTCTACGCCATGGATCCGGGTCGCAAATTGCGAGAGTATAGTCGCTCGACGCCTACATTCTATCCCGATATAGAGAGCTCGTCGATCAAGCTTACCCCCGAGATAACATTGGTGGTAGGTTTCTAACTTATCCTTGCTTTTCTTTACGCCCCATATAAGAGAGCTAATCTCATGATTAGCTTGATATTCCCAACTTCGGAGTGGCCGAGAGCTCCTGCAAGATGGGAGAGTCCAGATCGTCGCTGTCACAAGTTGCGTCAGCCCATGCTGCTTTCAAGTCTGCTATACAGCCCGACATTGATCCCGGCGATTCGTCCTGTATCGCCGAGGTTAACGCCATCAGCCTGTGCTTTCCCGACATTGAGTCGAAAGCCCTGCGCATTGTCTTCACAGCATGGTTAGCGTTTGCTTGCGTTATGGACGATACCCTCGAGATGATGCCCGTTCAAGACAGGGAGGCATCGCTCCTCGAGTGTGTGGAGATTGTTCGGAGTGGTGGGTTGCGCCCTATCTCGTGCAAAATTCCATCCAATGCTAACGTAGCATGTAAATAGCTCTCAACCACGTTCCGGCCCAGCTAGTTTCCGTGACCTCTCTATCCCAGGAGCGACGTATCCAAGAGATGACGCATGTTCTGTACAATCACTGCGTGCGACACCTCTCACAGGCGAGCGCTCACGCCTTTTTTGCAGCTGTTTGTACGGTACTGGAGGCTCATGTCGACGAGATCCGCTTCCTCCAGGGAAGAATCGCTAACGAGCTCCCCACTTACATGACGATTCGTAGCCGGACTATTGCTCTGAATCCCTTCTTTCAGGTCATCAAGTCCGAGTTCCTGGCAGAAGCAGAGCGGGACTGCGACAGTACCTGGGAGAGACTGCAACTCGAGGTCTGCCGCGTAGCTGGGCTGCAGAACGATCTGATAGGACTAGTTCGAGACCTCAAAGATGGGGAGGAGCTAAATGCCGTCATCGTTCTCATGCGCTCTTACGGATTTAGCAACAAAAGCGAGCCGAACCCGGCAATGTTGTCCTGGTGTATCGCCCAGATCAGCACTCAGCACAACCAGGGCGTTGCCCGATGTCTTTATTATGCGTCACGACTTCATCCGGTGGCCGGAGATTCCCGGCCGGACACGAAAGTGGTTGCGCGTCATATCCTCCTACTCTGCGAGACGCATCTAAAATGGTGTGCTTCGGCCAAGCGATATGGTTTAAAATCCTGTATCTCCCAGACGCACAACATCGGTTTAGATCCTTCCCTGCCCATTACTTGGAATTCCTCTGCCTCAGCTTCTATGCGTACTTCGGTTAGAGGAACGCCTTGTGCCAGGATATCTGAGGGAGGCGTCAGCGCCACTGGCGACAGCACAACCGAGATGTAATTCGAAGGTTCTATATTTGTTTCAAGGTTCGTCTTTGCAGCTAGTTCCCTAAGCACTACTAATGTTTACAGGAACGTTTGATCTTCTAGCAATGCCGTTTGTAGCTCTAAAGTGTGGAAATCGCGACGGGCTCACCTCGATGCGCACTAAGCCTTGCCCCGACATAGCTACCCCTAATTTGAACGTCTCCACCATACCAACCCTTTCAGCTATCCTCTACTACGTCAAGCATAGACAGTCTCCAAATGTACCGTCGGAGGTTACACTTGCTGTTTCCTTGCTCTTCCTCGTTTTCCTTATTCTTCCCCGAATTTGGATAGCGTTACTCGGCCATCATTAGACGTCAAGAATCGGGTATTGCTTAGGTTGCTCTTGTAACGGGCCACGCGTTGATGGTTGCACAAGACGTGGAAATAATGACTTGATTGCTTCGAATGGAGAGAGAAGAAGAGAAAGCTAAGACAGGCAGCTGTCACGTGCGCCCGCACGTGCGCAGGCCGAGGGTCACCAAGGCCACCACGAGTCCAGCCCGTCACAGCTCTTTTAGCCACTCTTCCTAGTTTATCAGCTTTACAACGTTAAATAAGAGCCCAAGGAGATAAGGAGTTTTGCATAATGGCCTTCATTTACTCTGCATCTCCTACCCTATATATTGCGCGACCTGGAGTTCCCATCAAATTGCAAGCTGTTTGCAACAAGAACGCCCATAATCGCATCATCATGGGCACTCTGTGCCGATAGATAGGAATCTCTGGCCTAGTAGCAGACTGAAACATACGAGTTACACCTTGCCTCAAGACTACCGTACCAGTGTCGTGGAGTGCGGCCTCGGAGAACGTTCTTGTATTAGCGCTTCACGGTAAGAAATTACGGTCAAACAACCGACCCATTTCAACATGCTCTTGGATTTCCACCTCGTCATATTGAGGGCAGCAGCCACCACTGCGTAACTGACAACCACACTGCACAGAATGAATAGGAGGCCACCTGATTCAAGAGCAATTAGGGCTTAACGGAATGACTTTTTAGGGCGGGGATGGCACCACCGCGGGCTGAGGAGGATATGGCGGCCATCAAGAAGCAGTTGAACCCACGTCAGCTCTGCATTTAAGTTCTTTGCGGCTCTCGACCTTGTGACACCGTAGACACGTAGATTGTTGCAGGTACGACAAGAAAAATGGTGAGAATCACCGTCGAATGGTATTGTAACGGTCTCAAGAGCGTATTGCAACTATCTGATAACGACCCTACGAGTATAACTAAGCTTGAGGAAAGGAAAGGAAAGAAGAGAAAATGGCCAACGCGTCGCGTTGGCCTTTGTCCGTCCAGCTGAGGGTGCTAAGTGTAAAAGGGGTAAGTGTGATGGAGTCGTTGCTGGGGGCGCTGACCAGGCGTCAGGGGCTCCCATCGAGGGTTGGGGTTGGCCGAGGGTCGCCGAGGCCTCTGCAGGGCTCAGCCCGTTACAGGTATGGTGGTAAGAAACTGTGAGGGGCCGCAGCCACGTTGTGGGCTGTGGAAAAGGTGTTGGTGGCAGATACGCGGGCGATCTGTATGTGGCTGAGAGAGGGGTCAGCCCATAACGCAGATGCCGTACTTCCAACAGCTCCTAGACTCTGTAAGACTCACTCGCACCGATTTCCACTGTACGACATTAGTGCGCCAAAGTTCTGGTATTGGCATTAGGTCAGGTGTCCGCTCCACCATTCACCAAATTTGGGTGTGGAAAGGCGCGCACCAAAGACTGCGAGTGAGAAACGAGACAGAATAGAGCCACAGCAGGAAGCGGCTTGGAGCTGGTTTTGGAGGCACGGGCTACCTTCCCGATTTGGATAAAGTCCACAGGCTCAGCCAATGGCTGAAGGGTATGCTCAAGCGCCGCTTCCAACACCGCACAGGGGCCGGGTTTGCCATTCCTGCTCCTGCTAAAGCCAAAAACGGATTGCAAATCATCTCAGTTACGTACATTGTAGCGGAAGGGTACGTATTGTAAGGAACCGCCGCTCTTCTCAGACCACTTTACCACGTCTGTGAAGTAGCTCTCATAGAACCATTTTCCATATTCATCTCACCCTTTGAAATCTGTCGGAAGCCAACAGTCATGTATCCACGTATCACAAGGTTACAGAGCTTACAACAGGTGGGGTTGCAGTGCACGAGCACTGCAAACAGGCTTGATTGACTGCTCGGTTGGGCTAATTTTGGTTGAGACGCAGGAGAGTGGTCACACCTGCTGGGATCTTCCCAGACCCCCAAAATCCCGAAGGGTTGACCTGCCACACACTTGTTAGGGCACGTGACTTAGCCATCCAAACCCTTCCGCGCTCCTGCTGTGACATCAACCAGTTCTTGTAGAAGACCACGTGACCAGTCAATGGCCCTCGGCCAACCCTTGACGCGAACCCCTGAGCGTCTCCCGGCTAACGGCCCATCACGACTCCATCACACTTACCACTTTTCATTCACTATCTCCACTTATTCAGACAGAAGCTAACGCGACGCGTTGGCCATTTTCTTGTTTTTCCTTTTCTTTCTTCAAGCTTGGTTATGTATACTCGTAGAGTTGTTATCAGATAGTGATATACTCCTGAGACCATTGGCTTTTCAGACAAGTCACCTTTCCCAAAATTACCCCTCCTTCTAGGAGCTTTATCTTTACACACACAAGCAATCTACATACACTTGTGAGCGCCAGTTGGCACACAGGTTTAGCGCCTACGGCCCTAGTTCTTAACGTTTTGTGGCGGCTCATCGCCTGGTCCGCTCTGCAGAATAACCGGGATTCCGCCAGCGCCCGTCTCAGTAGCGCTTCCTCTTTCCGGCGGGCGACGCCATCGATGGCACCGTGCAACGAAATGAAGGCCAATGTGATGCATTTGACCGCGGGCATTGTGCACCCTGGAACACAGCGGCCGATAAGGGATAATGGTAAAGGAGGAAACCTGTAAAGGTCTCAGGAGTGTATTAAAACGATCTGATGACGGCTGTACGAGTACAATTAAGCTTGAGGAGGAAAGAGAAAAGACATTCCAGAGACCTAGGGGCGCCTCAGATATATTATTATTATTATTTTTACACCGCTGTGCCCTCAGGCGTGCCGAACCCTTAACCAGTTTACTGTACAGGAAAGCCGTGCCCTTTCGGACCGGGTGTAAAACCCATAAATAGGGAGGAGGCGCGCTCAGGGGTGGCAATGTAGGTGGCGATATGGGTGGCGATAGCTTCATCCGGGTGTCTCAACAGGCCATGCTCAAGCGAGATGTTGGCCGAGGGCTGCTGAGGCCACTTCAAGGCTCAGCCAGTTACACACTAGACAGCCGCATCACCAGTTTTCCTTCCACAGGTTAGCGAGATCGGCTTATCAAACTCTCAGAAGCATCTCTGCTCGGGGCACCCCACCCGTATATTATTACATACGCCGTCTGACGATTGGCGCCTGGAACTTTGAGAGACAAGCTGGGCCTGGCTCGAATTTGTAGAACGACTTGTTCGAATGATCGGCTTGCGGCCTGCTTACCTCGTTCCCTTGTGCACATGCCTAGTTGGCCGGACGATGACCCTTTGAATAACTTGGCGGGGCTCCCGACATAACGGGCATGGTATCGGGGGTAGACATTTCTCGTGAAAAACGTGGCCTAAGACGCTTAGGCGAATGTCAAAAAACGTATAAGTCAACAAGTTTGCATACCACAGAGGAGTCGGCGAAGGCTCTTCTCCGGCTCTTCGCAGAGACAAATCGTGCACAGCGTTCCGTATATTATCGAAGGGAGTTGCGTTCCGTATCGAATATGTCTGTCGCGCTCGCAGATGATGTATTGCTTTCCGCGGAATCTTCTATACGCTGCTCTACACTCGTAGCAGATCACCTATCATAGAGTCAGTCGCTAGGTTGTGACAGCATTTGCTAAACTCACACATGCGCATTTCCGAAGAACATAAACTTTTTTGCTCCTCTCGATAGAGACGCTGCATCGAGCGCAACAATGCTCTACGTCCTGCGAGAAAAAACTGGGTGTGTACGCCGTCATACTCCTAAGAGGGTTCGCAAAGGGTCAAAATTCCGGGTAGTGGTCAAGGAGGAGTCAGACAAAGGCTTACATAGACTCTGACTGCGGTTGCGACTCAAGTCGTAACCGGAAGGGATTGGCGCTGGAGGCGTTTGGCCTTCCCCGGCGCAAGTAACTGGCCACTAATGCGGGGAATTGACGTCCCGGACTGCTGCGTCAAAGGGCACGCACAAGTTGACGGACCGTCGAGTTACATGTAATTTGTCAATTCCTACTCCTGCATGTTTTCCGGCACAAGCGCAGCCAAAGCCACGCACGGGTCCAGCCCGTCAAACCCGGGGCGCGGAGTTACTGCGCTCGAACGAGAGAGCCAGTTTTGGAGCTCAAACATACACTGAGGTGGCGGTTTCTGGATCTCCAGCGGTTGGCTATGTGAAGGATTCCAACGAACACGCCTCAGTATCTCCTGCCAGAGCCGGAAACAACTTCGACATGCAATATAATCTTCGCCACTATCATACAGCATGTGTGTATAGATGATCGCCGTCTACAACAAATAGGAAAAGACTGCACACCTTTTACCGCAGGACAATTAGCACCACAAGAATGTCTACTATTGACGACAAACCGGACGCCCAGGAGACGTGGAATACTCGTCTAGGATCTCTCTCCGAACGGCACTGGAAGGTCCCGAATAGTTCGATATCGAGTCAAATTTCGGAGCAAGGACAGCCGATAGAAGTGAACGGAGAGTTGGAATGGCCTGTACAGCGAATCATTGCCTCGAGAGTTTGGGGCGGCAGGCTGCAATACCGAGCCAAGTGGGTGGGTTGGGAAGATGACTCCAAGTGGTACCCCGCGAGAAACTTCAAACACGCCACAGACATGCTCCGCCAGTACCACTACTGCTACCCAAACGCCGCAGGCCCCCCGAAGAACCTCGAAGCATGGGCTATGGCAAACTACTATGACGTCGAAGTCCATGACCACCGAGACGACGACAAGCCGGCAAAGACCAGCCCCTTCCGGACTCGTATGGGCAAGCGGCTATATTGAAAAGGGAGAGTGGGAAACGGTTGTTTACAAGCCCAGCTGGAGGAAGCCTTGCACCACTATAACGGCTGTGGAGGGCTGTGGATGGGGCACCTTATACTTTACTACAGGCGACGAGATTCGATATCCCACTGGGCTTGGAATGATCAGCTGACGTCCTGGGATGGAAACAGACAATGTGGTTGTCCGCGACAACTTTGTTAGAAACTAGGTGCGTGTAAAGTTATTATTAACATATAACGTTATCTGGACCTCTTCAGCTTGTCTTCCTTGTTTCCCAAGCCGTGCTAGATTCGGTACTGCGAACCGGGGAAGCCATGCAGGAAGCGCGATATCCCCGTACATTGCGAAACCTGGGCAACCTGCGAAAGCGCGGTTCAAATCCATCAAATGGGATGCCTGAGGAAGGTTATGAGAAAGGTGGCGCGCTAAAAAGGGGCCAAGTACTACAGGAATATAGATGCAAAGGGTGAAGAAGGTTTCGAAACTCCCATGTCTCTTTCCATTGCCTTCCTAAACAATTATGCTGTTGAATTTACACCACCCAGGGACCTGCTGGTTCTGACAGCATACTGTATCCAATGCCTGTTACTGTAAAAATTGCTTCCACAGTGTTTTAGAGAGGGAAGTGAACATATCCGTCTCTTTTCCAAATTTGCCTCGCCGCGGACACTGAAGAAAATTCGATGAGCTACCGCCCCACAAGCTTCTGCGGCCTTGAAGAATGAATCAAGTCGCCTATTCACCGTTCCTTCATATGCGGTATCGTTCCGGAGGAGAGCACTGTGTCTTGACAGCATTTTGGAACGTCTGCAACGCGAGGGGGCAACCAAGGAGGGGTGAAGGACCGCCTCAATATTTCTTTGAGACTGACTGCACAAGATGTTCCTTGTCCTTTGGAGAGCTAGTGTGATGATTCGTCTGGTCTGACCACTTCTGAGAAGGTTTAGCCACAAGGTGTCCCGCACAAGTGGAATGGAGATATGCGTGTTAATTAGGCAATGATTCAGGGGAACCAAAAAGTCACCAACGATGCACGGTGCAAAGTCTCAAACAGTAGCTTGCGGTAGGTACCGACTTGTATTGACAACTGAGGAACTCCCAGAGCTCCTCTGAATCAGTGACTACACAGCTACCTAAACTCTCAGTACCTTGTACCTTGATATGTGTGCTCTGTGGTGTTCTGCGCCAGAACACCCAGATTGTAACAGTTCGGCAACCCGTTGGTTGCAAACGCAGGGAACTGATACGACATACCGTTGCGCCGAAAGGCACAGCACAAGTTGATTAGCCATCAATCAACTTGACAGTTCCCACCACTTGCATGCGACGTTAAACGACGATGTAGCTGAGGGCTGCCGAAGCGATGAACAGGGCACACCCCGACAAGATCAATGTCCAGTCCTCTGTGGTCCGTATTGATCTGTCCCAGATCACTCAGATCACCACATAGCACCCCACTTGGCGTTCTCTTTAGTCGGCTGGCTCCGGCCCTTGCCCCGCCGGCCTCCCTTGTTCGGTTGGAGCCTTGCCTGCAGTAATGACATGTACGAGTCCGGGGCTTGTTGGCTTAGTTTGTGGCATCAACAAATCTATAACACGTTGGAAATTAGTTTCCAAGTAATTAGATTATCTACTCTAGAACGCAGTACAGTTAGAAATCCAATACACCTTTTCCCGTTCCATTGATCTTTTTGCATCAGCTAGGGCTGCGTATATCAGCTCAATTTTCTTATTCATTTGCATTAGAGCAGGATACATATGTCCTCGAATCTCTCTTAGTGCTGCAAGCTCGCTCTTAGTAGCTTTATTCTCCCTTTCTAAGCTCTGAAGCATATGCGTATCATGTTTCCAAAGATGGTCAGAGAGATTTTCTAAAAGCTCGTCTAGCTCTATCGAATCTGAGTACACACTAGAAGCTGGCCTAGGGGAACTCATTTTTGCTCTCTCAGGTTTTCATTTGCAGGGTGCCTCGAGCTTAATAATAATATTGCTAAATTCCATATCTAACGCTAACGTTATCCCTCCGCCGCCACTTATAGCGTTAAGAGCGCGACGCATCTTCGAGGTAGCTATTTTCTAGTCAGCAGCCTAAATCTATGAATCAGCATAACGTTATACATAACGTTACAGTAGCTTGCAAAACCGGTTTCACCCCAATGCACTGAGAAAAAAGATCCAGCCTTTCGCAAGATATGACGTAATTGGCCTTTGCAGCGAAAATGGCTGCCGAAATCCGGCCTGGGAATGCAGGGCCTCAACGTCTCGGTCGCATCCTCACGGCCAAACTTGGCTCTTCACCCATAAGCTGCAGGGTTGCTCCAAGAGATCGCAAGCGTGAATGAATTGATTTACTAAGCACTATATTATGGTATGAAGGTCTGGAACATTCCACGCCCTGGGCGAATACGTATAAATATACCGTGACCCCTTGAACTCTCAAAAAGCGAAGAGGAAAAGAAAAGAGTACAATGAACTAATTATGGAGAATGGCCCTGCCTAGAATCATGAACTGCATGAGAAGGTCGTGTCTAGAGAGAATGCCACAACCAAGACTCGTCCTGAAGGGCATCCAATAGCCAGTTTCCTCCCTTCCGCTATACCCGACTCTTCCGGCCGGTATGTCTGCGGCAGCCATAGAACGTTGTATGAGTCCCAAGTAACCCACACATTGTCCTCGCTGAGGCCAATGCCCCAACGATTTACATGCTGCGGAAGGGAACTAGGCCTTGCCTGTGACACTTCAAGCGCAGGCGTGGCTGTCGAAGCTGTTGGCGACAATGACAGGTTGTTTAGTGTAAAAGTACCAATGTCTGTATTGAGAGAAGAACCGGTTTTGTCAAACACGAGATGAGTAACAGCAGCTGTGCCTCTCTCAAGCATTGCTGTGTAGTCGCCTGTTGCCGCGTCCCAGACCTTGATACTACGGTCGTCTGATGCAGACGCGAGCGTCTTTGAGTCATAGGAGAACGCGACCGACGTGACCTGGCCGGTATGGCCCTTGAGCGTTGCCGTGCAGTCGCCTGTTGCAGTGTCCCAGAGCTTGATAGTGTTATCGCCCGATGTCGACGCAAGCGTCTTTGAGTCGTAGGAGAACGCAACCGAGGTGCCATAGTAGGTATGGCCCTCGAGCGTTGCCATGCAGTCGTCCGTTGTTACGTCCCAGAGCTTGATCGTATGGTCGTACGATGCCGATGCGACTGTCTTTGAGTCGTGGGAGAACACGATCGAGTAGACCGACCAGGTATGGCCCCCTTGAGCGTTGCTGTGCAGTCGCAGCTCGCAAGCTGCCCACCATTTCAATACTCTCCGCGATCCATCCCAGATTCCTAGAGCTTCGAGCCAGTGCAGGAGATGGCGCGTCAAAAAAAGGTCGACAAGGCCACCTTCCTGTATCCGGCGCTGACTCTCCTTCCAGTGGTAGACCCAATA